>JACCDR010744489.1_pt1 | contig 36431 bp, 45 predicted proteins | sample 7446431 | NCBI WGS metagenome assembly JACCDR01 (sample SAMN15323443, study PRJNA562643) | freshwater metagenome | isolation source: river surface water | place: USA:Blue River Watershed | collected 2017-08-17 | reverse complement strand
GCAGGCATGAACGCATATTCTATATTCAAGGGTCCTAAATGAGATTGCCCAATTCCGGATCGGGTCCGGTCCAAGGGTTCAACAGCCCAAACATTGCAACAATAGCATCCGCTGAAGCAGCGGGATTCCAGATGCTAGCCAATGTGTCTGCTGGGGCGGCTCAGGCGTACCAAGAATATCAACAAAGAAAGTTAGACATGGAATCCAGAGACGCCGCTCTTAATATGAGCAAAGGCATGTCTGAATTCCAAGAGAAATTTGCGGGCAAGGATTACATCCCGATTGAGGATATCCCAGAGAGCATAAAAATATCTCGTACTCGCCGCCAAGTGAACCCAGATGGGACCGTGGAAGATGTGTTGATAGACAAGGTGCCTGCATATGAAGTCATGCCGGAACTGTTGAAACAACACCAGAAAGCAATGGCCGACACCAATGCTGAATTGATCTCCGACCCAGATGCTCGCAAGCAATGGCGTGACAGAGCGCAGCAGGTCCTAGATGAGGACTACATCCGCGAGCTAACGCGGTCACGTGAAATGCAATCTAAGTTTATCGAAGACCGGACCATAGCCGACATAGAAAATGCCGTCCAGTCTGGGAAGTTCGAGCTAGCGAAAGAATTGGTGTCGGGGTTCGACAACCCTTTGCTGGCCAACAAAGCCAATGAGTTAATCGCAAAGACGGAATACTTAGATGGCGTCGAGCGGCTCGTTTTAGATAAAAACGCCGACATAGACCAGATCGAATTAAAGATATCAGAATTATCCGACCCTGATGTTGCTGTCCCCCTGTCGAACCAAGAAAGGCTAGCAAAAATAAACGCACTTGAAGCGAATAAAGAGCGTGTTATGGCGTCTTCTCTAGCCGCAATGGAGCGCGACCGCCAGCTGACTGTATCTAACACTTGGCTTGCTATAGACGCAGGGGACGCAAAAGTGGACGAATCCGTGGTCGACAGTCTGTTTGAAAATAAACAGATCGACGGCGGGACCAGAACTGCTATGATTCGCGCTATACGGGACGTAAGAAAAACAGCCTTAGACGCGCAGGTTGGTATGGTGGAATTGGACCGCATAGCAGCCGCTGGGTATGGTATTGACCCTAAAAACAAAGAATTACGCAGACTGGTAGACATGCGGTACGAACAACAGGCCAATGAAACAGGCGACCCGTGGACTACGGCCACGCAATTCATGCGTCAGTATAAGGTTGTGCCTACCCAAATCGCAGGCATGTTCAGGTCTGCCAACCGTGCCGAATCTCCGGAATTAGCGCGAGCTGTTCCGCTGTTCATGGAAGCCCAAGACTACGCCCCAGAATCCTTGAACGACTTCTCCGATAATGACGTAGATGTATTGGAAAACGTAGCCGCCAATGTCCGATTAGGCATGGACCTTCCATCGGCGATAGCTACCACGCAGAAATGGGCCAGCTTGACTCCCGATGAAAAACGCACGTTAAAGGACAACGCCAGAAAATCTTGGGATGCCAACAACGCTGCGTTAGATGACATGGTATCCAGTCATCCTGCCTACGACAAGCCGTGGAGCATCCGTTCACCGGAAGTCTCAGGCGTCATGAGACAGGAGTTCGATAGTTTAGTCGAGCGCGTTCTGCCTACAGTGGGATTCGACATGGCCGTGGCCCAGCGAAAGGCATTCGGGAGAATAGCTAAATCGTGGTCCATGACTGACGTCAATGGCGACTATAAACTCATGAAAAACATGCCTATCGCCCCAAAGGAAGATGTCAGATCCGCCATATCGTCCGCGTACAAAGGATATCTGGACGCCCTTAAAACCACAGGCGTTGAATACAGCGATTCGGACATTAAAATAGCGTCTGATTCTCTCACTCAAATACAGCTTAATCGCGGCGAAAAGCCGACATACCAAGCATTCGTGGTGCTAGACCCTGAAACGCAGGAGATCGAAATTCTGCCGCGATTTGAATGGGACCCCAAGAAAATCGAAAGTGAGCGTAAAGAAAAAATCCTCAATGAAGCCAGACAGAAGCGACAATTAGAAATCGAAAAACGCGAGTTCGAGCAGGGCATTAAAACCGGCACATGGCGTGAAGTAGCTGAACTGTCGAGAGCTAGACGCGAAAAGTTGATGGAACAAGAGCGCCAAGCATACGAGGACCGCAAAAATGCTGACCAATGATCAGAAAGTATCACTAGCTGGCGTGGGCTACGTCCCTTCATCCATTGATACTGGTGAGGTTCCTGATGCTTTTGTGACCGAAGGAAGCAGACAAGAGCGTGACGCGAAGTTTTCCGATATCCAAGCCGCTCTGGCTGCCGAATTGCGGCTGCGCGACGATAAATTGGCGTCATTCCAGATGACTAAGGACGCCAGTTCACTTGATGTGTGGTCTGCTGCGTTTGCCCGAGAACACTCCATCGGATCGTGGGCTGCACGTCAGCCTATGCCGGATTTCCCTGTCGATCCGCAATACGACCCATTCCGCGCATCTGATTCAGGCTCCACTGACATCGACGGCTACGAAAGCTGGGCGGACCTGTTTGTGGAAAGTACCTCAGCCGAAATGACTGGCGTTATCAAGAGTCGGATCGATAAAGAAAATGAGGACCGTAGAATATTGAGCGAAGGGGGTTTCGAGGGAGCGCTAGCGTCTATAACTGCCTCTGTCACCGACCCTATAAATCTGCTTTCTGTCGCAATAGCGCCTGAGGTATCGTTGCCTAGAATCGTGGCCATGGCCACCGCCACGGCTGCTGCTAATGAGGCGTCTTTACAGGCAACCCAATACACCCGTACGAATGTTGAAACGGCAGCCAATATCGTCAGTTCAGCACTGGTATCCGGTGTTCTAGGTAAAATATCTAACAGCATGACTGCAGCGCAACGCCAGTCGATAGAAAAGCAACTGATCGGTGACTTGACGGGGACCCCCTCTACGCCCATGGGATCTAAATCGGTCGGTGCTGCTCAGGTCGGTCCGACTGGCGATGAAGTGGTGATCAACGGCCCGCTGTCGTATATAGCATCTAAGATGAGTAAAATCACGCCACTGGGCCGCACATTGCTCAGTAAGTCAGACACTGTAAGATCTATAGCACAAAAAATGGTAGACAGCGGCATTGCGCTGAAAAATTCATATATTCCTACGTCCGCAGAATCCTTGATACGACTTGACTACGCCAGATTTGACGTGGCTGCGCTGAAGGTCAGAGATTTACAGCGCCGATTCGTAGAGCGTACTGGTATGGCGTCCGATGAATTCAGTATCCAACTCATAAACGCCATGCGCAGAGGCGACCAGTCTACTCACCCTGAAATCACGACGGCGGCTGGGTTTTTACGTAAAGAAATGGATTCGTTGTGGGATAGAGCGTTCAACGCTAAGCTAGCTGGGACCGGCTACATGGCTCCCGACGGCCAAGGCGGTGACGTTTGGACTAAAGTAACTACTACCACAGCAGGTTCCTACATGACTCGTAGGTACGACCTTGGCGTAATAAGGAACGACCCCGAGGGATTCAAGCGCGCATGGGCTGACGCCTTAACTGAACAACGCCAACGGGAAGGCGTACGGCCACTGACCTCATCTGAAATGTATGAAGTCACGAACGACATATACGAGAAAATCATCAAGCTGGGTGACGGGGATATACATTTCACATCTGGGCCATCTGGGTCAGCAATGTTCTCCCAAAGGGTGGATGTCAAGGATGACTTTTTGGAAGATTATCTCGTTAAAGACTGGGAACAGTTGTTCTACGGATATGCTAAAGGCGTATCCCCGCGCGTCCGGTTGTCCGAGGCGTTTGATGATAACTTCGATCTGAAGGCCACACTAGGAGCGGTGCGCGATGAATACTCAGATAAAATCAACGCTGTCGACAAGCAAATTGATTCGGCGTCGAATCCGAAGGAGAAGGCTTCCCTTGTTAAGCAAAAAACCGAATTAACCAAAGAGTTGGAGTCGCACTTACGTGACTTAGAGATAATGAGGGACCGCCTTCTCAACGCCACTCAAGAAGTTAATTGGATGAACCCTGAAAATAGAGGGCTGCTATCCGCATTGAGAGCTGCTAGATCGTGGAACGTGGTCACATCGTTATCTAACATCATAATATCGTCCATTCCGGATTTGGCTCGTCTAATAACGTACCATGGCGGGACGAAAATGGCTAAGGCGTTCGTGCGCAGTGCATTCACAAAAAACATCATGCGCAGCACTATCCCGAACGATGAATTGGCTCGGCTCGCTTCTGCCATGGAACGCGCCAATACTTATCGCCTTCAGCACGTGACAGAACTCGAAGATGGTATAGTTTACACGGCGGCCGATAAATACGCACACAAAGCCGCCGACATTGCTATGACGGTGACGGGCAGTAAGCATTGGAACTCCACTACTAAGACGATAGCTGGGTACTTAATAGGGGACAAAATCGGTCGAGCGCTGGCGTCTGATGATCGCGCCTTGCTTAAGCAAATGGGGTTGACTGACGACGCCATAGATGTCGCTCAGGCTGAATTCAAAAAGAACGGCTCTGACGATGACGGCCTCATCAACCTCGGCCTAGATAGATGGTCGGACAGAGAGGTCGTTGAGAACGTGGAAGCATTCGCCATAAAAGAAGCCAACAGGCTGATAGTGACCCCTTCTGCGGGGGATAAGCCTATTTTCATGACCACAGAAATGGGACGCACCATATTCCAATTCATGTCATTCATAGTGTCGGCCACCAACAAAGTCATGATGCCTGTTGCTCAGGAACGTGGCATACGCCCTTGGGCCGAAATTTCTCTGTCTATCGGTTTAGGTTCTGCGGTGTATGCCATTAAAGAGAAAATCGCTGGGCGTGAACCAAGTGATGATCCTGCAGTGGTGCTAACGGCAGCCATCAACAACACCGGTTTAGCCGGATACGCGGGGCAGCTGGCGGCTATCGGCGGATCCATCGGCGGGATCGAACCTATGGGGAACACGTCTAAATACCACACCGTCAACGGAGTATCGAAATACCTCGGTCCTTCTGCTGGACTAGTGGATAACGTGTTGAAATCTATCAACAGCAATACATCAGCTGACGCCAGAGCTAAAGCCATGAGAAAATTAATGCCGTTACAAAACCATTTCATCCTAAGGAAAGGATACGATGAAATGGAGAAAGAAGTAGCCGAAATCATCGGCGACACATCGAATCCAAATTACTAGGAGCCAACATGACTATCGCTACTCAGGGTACTCAGGTTGAATATACAGCTACGGGAACGCAAGCCATATTCGATTTCGGGTTTAAGGTGTACCAATCCTCCGATTTAAAGGTATACGTGAACGACACGCTGCAGGTCGGAGGATACATCGTAAATGGCGTCGGAGATAACTTCGGAAATGTCATGTTCACCTCGGCCCCAGCTGCCGGATCCACGATAAAAATAGTGCGCCAAACTCCAAAAACCCAAGAATTGGTGTTGCGTGAATTCCAGAAATTCCCCGCCCAATCGGTCGAGCGCAATTTTGATCGTATCGTGTCTATGGTTCAGGAATTGGCCACTGACGATGCCGATATCCGAGCTGAACTAGCTGAGTTCATAGAGTTCATCGAATCGATGCAAGCCTTGCCGTCCCCGCTGTATATCGGGGACGTCCCGCCGCCGTTTGCTTTTTCGGGTCTTCGTTGGTATAACCCGTCAGTTCCCGCTACGTATGTCTACTATGTGGACGTGAACTCAGGTCAATGGGTAGAGGAAGCAGCTCAAGCTGTCGATGGTGCTCTACGTTTGGACTTAGCTGCGACTAATAGTGCCGTATCCGTTGGTGGGATTTCTGCAAGCGACCTCGCCAAGAAGTATTCAGAAGCAGTCAGCGTTACTGATTTCGGAGCCGTTAACGACATTACCGTGGACTCAACTGCTGCATTTGAAGCCGCGTTTGCGGCATTAGCACTAATAGGTGGCACGCTACATATTCCCGCAGGTATCTACAAAGTCACAAGAACCCTGTATGTCCCGACTGGCGTAAGCATTGTCGGAGATGGTTATTCAAGTACGGGGCGTGTTGTCGGTGGGATATTTATTTATGGTGCATCATCTATTTTCTGCGAGCATACTGGCCCCGCGATGATGAGCCTGAAAGGTTCTAACGGCTGCGTGCTGCACAACTTTGCAATGATCGGATCGCAAACAGCCAAGCCACAGACCGGTTTATGCCTCGGTCGTCGCACATTTGAATCGGCTGGCAACCACGACATATCAGACATCACAATCACAGGCTGGTTTACTAAAGCAGCGCTGTACATGATTGCATCAGAGGATAATATATTCCGAAAAGTGACCACGTGGAATTTCGGCGGTGATGCGTTATATGGCCTGTTTACGTCAACGCAAGATGTTCTTGCTGTCGATAGTCTATTCCAATCAACAAACCTCGATAATACATTCAGCGGATTAAACCTAATCGTAACCAGCCCGTCTGGTTCCGCCGCTTGTATCAACATGATCACTGCGATTGAGATGGGCAGTTGGAATTTTTATGGCTGCTATCTGACTTCGTACGCGGGGGCGTATGTACGCATCAGCAACGGCTTGATTGACGGTAACGCAGGTTTCGGCCCGTTTACATTCAGCGGTGTAAACGGCGAACCGCTAGCAGGTGGCAATCCAACGGTTGGTTTCGACATCACATCATCTGTGCCTTGCAACCTTGCGGGCCTGAGTATCACAGGCTCACGCTTTCAGCTGTATGCCGGAGCAGACAAGTTCGATATCCGGCAGGACTCGAACACAACACTGTTGAATCCAAACATCGTAATCCAACCGCCTGAGGCATTCCCCTACGCAACGAGCCAAGTGTTTCGCGATAAAATCAAAGGCGGCATTGTGAGCGTTGGACGTGAGTACCAATGGACGGACATCCCTCTGCAAAACGGGTGGGTGAATGAGTTTGGCGTCCCATATTCCCCTGCTGGATATCAAGTCTTACCGACTGGGGAAGTCCGCTTTAGAGGTTCAATAAGCGCAGGCACAGGGGCTATCTTCACGCTCCCAGTGGGTTTACGTCCCGCTAATAGTCAGTTTTTTACATGTTATACGGGTGGCGGCGTCGGGAGATTGTTAGTCAATAACGCTGGGGTTGTTTCCTTGAACGCAGGCACGAACGCTAGCGTCGAGTTATCCACTGTGAGGTTTACCCCATGATTGGTTTTAAGAATCTCAACAACATATCCACAGAGGAATTATAATGGCATTACCTAATTTCCCAAATCCTACTTCGGTAGGTCAACAGTTCACTGTTGGTAATACAACGTACGAGTGTACAGTTCTACCATCGGGGCCGTCTAAAGCTATCTGGAAGGTCGCTAATCAAGCCGATAAAGGTTTACGAGCAGATTTAGCATCCGTTATCAGCAATGTACTGGTCTCCGGCGTGAAAGCTAAAGACCTTGTAAGAAAGTATTTAGATTATGTTAGCGTTGTCGATTTCGGTGCTGTCAACGACATCAGTGTTGACTCAACTGCTGCGTTTGAAGCTGCTTTTGCGTCGCTAGCTCCAACAGGCGGAACGTTGTATGTACCAGAGGGTATTTATAAAGTCACTAGAACGCTTTATGTACCAACGGGTGTGTCTATTGTTGGTGACGGTTACTTTAGCGGCGGGCGTGTCGTTGAGGGTAAAACAATATACGCAGCATCTACGATATTCTGTGAGCATACTGGCCCCGCGATGATGAGTCTGAAGGGCTCAAACGGATGTGTGTTGCACAACTTTGGTCTTGTCGGTTCACAAACAGCTAAGCCTAAGACCGGTTTATGTTTAGGCAGAAGCTCAGCAGCGTCAGCGGGGCACCACGATATAAGCTGTTTATCTATCGTCGGTTGGTTTACAACAGCCGCCATCTACAGCATCGCGTCAGAAGAAAACGTGCTAAGCAAAATCTTTGCTTGGAATTTCGGCGGTGATGCGTTATATGGGATCGTAAGTTCAACGCAAGACATATTCGGCATTGATGGGTTAGTGACTAGCACAAATATCGCCAACACGTATCGCGGAGTTATCTGCTACGTCACATCTGGTCTCGCAACATCCGCTGGTATTTTCTTACAGACCGCACTTGAGATGGGTAGTATTAAATTTGATTCTTGCTACATCATACAGTACGCAGGCGCTTATGTTCGAATAAACTCGGGCTTCCTCGACGGTAAAGCGGCATTCGGACCAATCACGTTCGACGGTACAAGCGGCGAGCCGTTGGCTGGCGGAAATCCTGTGGTTGGTATAGATCTTGTGTCGAGCGTTCCTTGCAACTTGGCTGGGTTGACTATCACTGGTGCTAGATTCCAAATGTTTGCCGGAGCAGACAAGTTCGATATTCGCCAAGATTTAAATACGACGCTGTTAAACCCTAATATCGTAATTCAACCACCTGAAGCATTCCCTTACGCAACAAGCCAAGTATACCGCCGACGCATCAAAGGCGGCATAGTAAGCGTCGGGCGAGAGTATGAATGGACTACGCTAACACTCGGCTCAGGTTGGTCTAATGAACTTGGGGAACCTTACCCACCGGCGTCAATCAGAGTATTCCCAGATGGCGAAGTTGCACTGCGTGGCAAGGTCACTGGAGGCACAGGCAATATATTTACAATCCCAGACACAATGCGGCCCGTTATTGAACAGATGTTTACGTGTACCTCATCTGGTGGCGTATCGAGACTGCTGCTTAACTCCGCCGGTGTATTGTCTTTACAGTCAGGTTCGGCTGTAGGTATTGACCTGTCCTGTATTCGATTCACACCGTAAGGAGGAAATGATGCCCGAATTAACAGAAAGGAGAAACACTTTGGATGACTTGCATAGGATGTTAGGCCGACTGGCGGCCCAAATGGAGACCGTAATCGAACAGCAGAACGATTTACGTGATCAGACCGTGGACTTGCGGATACAGGTGCAGCGGGTCCAGTCTGACCAAGAAGCGATTCGCAAAAAACTGGAAAACGAGGTCATACCTGATGTTGAAGACTACGCCAAGTTAAAGCAAAGGGGAATAGGAATATTGACTGTAGTGGGAGCATTGGGAGCCGTCCTTGGCACAGTAGGCGAAAAAATACTCGCCGCGTTGTTTAAATGATCAGGCGGCGGATACCAAGTCCGCCATCCTTTTTGCGCGAGCGGGGGAATCCGATCGCGCCCATTTGGAGTTCATCATTTCTTTGGCCGCCTCTCGGAATAGCCGTGCTTCCATGTGACGCAGGGTGTTCTTGAATCCCAGTAGACCGTTGACCCCTAATTGGTATGCCATACATATCAACACCATCTGCACTACGTTAGGCATCCTAACGATAGGCGGGAATTTAGCTATCAGTTCGTCGCACACGTCGTCCACGGTGGCTACCAGCATGGCATGGGCAGCTGGCTCCGGCATGCTAAACACGTACATGTCCAAGGGCGCATCCTTGGGGCCGATTTTTGTTCCATATCCAATCGTCGGATAGCCATTGCTGCAATAATAAGGCTTCAGCCGATATCCCTCATCGACTTTCAGTGTCTCAACCGCACGGTTTTTAGCTACTTTTATCATGTCCATGTTTTTTCTCCAGTTCAATGATGAATGCTGCGCAGCTCATGACTGCTGCTAGGTGATGGAATCCGTCCTCGTCCATCGTCTCTCCTGCCATATAGGCAAAAGCGTGACGGAGCATGGCGGCTTTGTATCGCTCGATGCCGTCTTGGAGTAGCGCCCAATTGCCAGCCCCGTATTTCGCTGCTCCGATTGTCAAATTGGTGACCATAGCTTCGATGGCCAACGGCGGCAGCAGGTCGTACCGCAATTTACCGCTGTCGAACTTAACACCTACCGCGTTTTCCATTCAATCTTCTCCTCTGTTATGATGCGAGCCAATTCATTGTAATTGATTGAATCGACCCATACGGCTGTTGCGTTCAACAACGCAACATTCCACGTGAAGTTTTCACTGAGCACGGAATCCATGTTAGACTCTTTAACTCTTATCAGGACATAGCTTGGCGTCCCATCGACGTCCTTTCCGATTAAAAAGTATTGGTGGTGTCCACCGACTTTGATCCTGTCGCGGAACCATGCCTTCTGCGTGTTACGGACTTCGATGGCCCCGTTAACTTTAGCTACCTTGAGTTCAATGAAACCGTCTGTGCTGTGACCAAAATAATGCGTGTCAGGTATCCCAGCGCTGGTAGCATGTGATTCAATCTGGCTAACATGGAATCGAAATTTACGCAACTCCGTTCCTAATTTGCGGCGTACGTTCGTTTCCTTCATTCTGTCCAGTCCTCGCTCATCACCTGTTCACGTATCTCGTGCAACACCAATGCCATTTTGTGTGCCGTCTGCTCATCCAACATAGTCAGAGCGTGGTGGACGTTCACTATCATGGTGTCATATGCTTTATTCAGTTGCTTTAACACTGCGGCTGCTCTCTTCCCTGTGCCGAAATTGGTCAGGAAATGGATGCTATCGAGCAGGTCAGCTGCTTTCAGGAAATACCGACAATCGATAGGCAGCAGTTCAGCTCGGCCTGACACCATGGCATCCAACTGCGACGGGTCGAAACCTAAGTCCCTCATTTTCGACTTAGTGGGCGTCGGCATGTCGCCTAATATCGCTTCCTCGGAGTCGTGCATCAGTGCGCTGGTAATCACCGATTTCGTTGGCATCGACACTGGAGCTATTGCCATCATGGCCTCTACTATGATGGCTACGTTGAAACTATGTTCAGCTACCGATTGAGGGCGCGTAGTTGGAACTATCGTCCACCGCTGGGTGTGTTGGAGTCTCATCTTATCGCATAGTTTCATTTTCTTGTCCTGTATGTTCTTATGGCCTGCGCCACTATCGCTAACAAAAAGTTCTGTACGTCACCTGCTTCCTGAATTACGTCATTCAATCCGCCATCTATCATGGCGTCTTCGAGTTCGGCTATTTCTTCTTTCAGCTTGGTCATTAATGTTAAGGGATCCACGTCGGTGATGTCGCCCTTATGGCGGTTCATCACCATTTTAACAGAGGCCATCGAATTGACGGCCTCCGACGCATCCCTGATTAAGGGATTATCCATTACTTGTATCCTCTGTATTGAGCGTATTCAACGATGTCTGACTGCTTAGGCCCGTACCCGAAGTAACGCATGGTGCAGTGTGCGCCGACATCGTATTTCGCTTTTTCGATTACATTGGCCACTTTCATCGCGGTCTCGTGGTCGTAATTGCAGAAATTGAGGAATACTTCATCTGGACGGCACGCCATCAAAGCCTCACGGATTTGCTGTTCAGAAAATGTAAACACGCGGCGTACTCGCTTGGTGACAGTAGTCAATTCCTGTTCGACCCCCAACTCATCCCATGATGTCTCTACTTGGTCAGAGTAGATGTGGCCTGAGAAACCGTCCGCCGTGTTTCCGACTCTAATGGGGTGGACACGAGCTGTGCCGACGACTGTAACATCGAAGCTGTGGGGGATGCCGCAATCCGCAAGGAATCGGGCCGGTGTGCAGTCTCGGCTCGTGCAGTACGGCCAAAAACCTGCGTTAAGTCCAAGACTATAACCTTGAGCGCCTTCGGCGAGAATGAAGTTCGATGCATATACTATACTTAGCCATTCCGATTGAGTTACGACACAGCCTTCGAATTCGGTGCCTTTTAACCGGACGATGGCGCGATGGTCGTTTTGCGGATTGCGGCTGATTTTCGACACCAGTGCTGCGCCGCTACCCTGCATGGTGCTGCTGATGTGCGACAGCGTTTGGCGTTCTTGTTCAGCGTGGGACTCATCTAACACCACGGCGTCTTGGTGGATGACCAACCGAACGCCTTCTCGGCTGAAGATATCGGCGCTACCATAGAACTCTTCACGTAGACGATCCAAGCTGAAAATCGAACCAGCGCCTAACATCACGTTGCGCAGATTCGGCGATACGATACCATTGGGCAGAACTTTGTGCATCCACTTCCGGCCAGCCGCGTTAATATACGTGTGGCCAGCGTTAGGCATATTGGCGTTGATAACTGTGTCTGGTTTATCACGTTCAGCGATGTAGCCAGCGATCAGGCCTTTGCCAGTCGAACCGAATTGTAAATCTACGATTAATGTAACTTTAGTCATGATTGTTTCCTAAATGTCGCGTCCAGTTATGTGTTTAAATCTCTCGACTGCCTCGTCTAGCGTTGGCAATTCGAATACCCGAACCCGAACCCCGTCAGGGAACAGGCTTGCGGAAGGGCGTGTGGTTTTAAGACCATACTCTTCCATGCGGCTGTAGAACATAGGCTTATTGAAGATAGAGCGTGGTTCGCGCCGTTTGGCGTTGCACCAGTTCTCATAGTTCTCAAATAGTCCTGCTCTATCGGCCAGTCTTGGCCATGCTGATTTGCCGTCGATGTCGGCGCTCGCATTGGCATAATCCATGACATTGATGCTACCGGCCTCCAATTGGTCGGCCCACCACTCAACTACTGTGTCACGATAAGAGGCAGCGTAACGGTTGCGCTGGTCTATCAGTAATTCCGTTTCCGGTGCACGCTGTAAGTTATTGGTGATTTCGCGCTCCATCAAGTCGTACATCATGGCTTCGATTCCGCCATTGTCCATTTCGGAGTAGATGTCGCGGAACCACTTCATGTCTTTAACGCGGTGATTGGATGCTTTGAGCACGAACCAACGACGTGATTGCGGACCAGCTGGGATGAACCAATCCTCGTTTGACGCCATGGCCACGTGACACATGTTGCGGTAGTTGTACGCATCCATGCCTTTGCGCTCACACAACAAGGTCTTCTCAGTCACCAGCGCTTTAAGAGCACCAGCATGGCGTTTGTCGCCGCCGTAGATCACTTCATCCGCGAACACCAATAACGCGTCCTGCATGTGGGCGTTGAAGTCGCCTGTCAAGTGCTTGTCGTGAGTCAAATGCTTATAATGACGTCCGACTGTGCGGCCCATGGCTTCGACGAAAGTACCCTTACCGCAACCTTCGTCGCCCTTCATTACGATAGCGACGCCTTTCGGATTGGCTGGGTCTTGGTAAAAGTCAGCCATCCAATCCAGAATCCACTCAAAGTAAGAGGTGTTCCCGTCGCAAATCACCTCAAGGATGTGCTGGCGGAGTTTGCTCCAATCTCCCTTGATGGGATTGACGCGCCATCCGCGCCACAAATTATATGCTAATCCCGATGGTGTTTGGAATTCTTCCGGCTTATCGGGCCGGAACTCGACCCCGCCAGTGAACTCGCGACGGCGCTCGTCTGCCAGCCAAATAGCGGTTTTCGGCACTGCCTTGGTCTGCCCGTTATTACTGACGACTGAAATCTTCTTGTTCATGGTCAGACTTTTGAAGTCGTCCAGCGTAAGGAATGTCAAATCCTTGTCGGGGTCAGCGTTAATGGAATTGGCGATGATGCGGACCTTGCCGCCAATCACAGCCACGCCATATTCTTTGTTCAACTCATCGATCAAGACGTTGTATTCGCCTTTGGCTGAGAAGTCCACTTCATCGACCAGTTGCGGCTTGGGTACGAAGCCGAATCGCTTGGCGTGGTAGTAGATTGTGCCGATGCGGACTGGGCCATACGACTTGAAGCCCGACCAGCGCAGGTGGCATTCACCTTCTTTGTATCGCTCACCTTTCTGTGACCAAGCATCCCAACAACGCAAACCCTTCTCGTCAGGGTGTTGAGAGTGGATAGCTTGTCCGATTCGCAGCCAGTCATCGTAAGCGAGATTGTCGGGGTTGATCGTCTGCAGCATGTCCCAGATTTCACGCAGAGTGTGCAGCCTTTCAACGTCGTCTTCGTCTAGGTTTTCGTTCCCTCGGCCCGTGCCACGTGCGTTCTGTAAATCCCATGGGTCGCCCAGCAACTCACCGATCCAATCTGGAGCATCAGGCACAGAGCCAAACTCTTCCCACTCGTAAGCTTCGCCGTCGATTTCAGATGGCCACGCAACGATGTGCGAACGGCATTGACCGTTGCCGCCACGCGTGTCGACGCCGCGCCCGATTTTAGCCGTGGAAGATGAACCGGACTCGAACCAATTAAACAGAAAATGCTTACCGCCGCTCGGAGTCCGCTGAATAACACCTTTAATCTTACCGTGGTCTTTTTCGATGGCGGCAAGTGTATCATACCCTGAAAACCCATTCTTGTCTACCTTATCCACGTCTATAGCGAAAATGCCGTCTTCAGCCCCGCACGCCAAGCCGACGTTCCAACCCCAGTATTTGCCTTCGGGTCCGAACCAACTAGCTACGGTGGCAGGGTCCTTGGATGCGTGGCTGTATGTGAGACCTTCTTTCTTTTCTGGTATTGCTTTCCCATTGGGTCTGATTGGAATAACATAGAACCCCTGCTCCGCGTAGTAGACAGCTGCTGCCAGCACCCGATGCGGGAAGCTATCTAGAGCAGCTATCTGCTTTACGGCCAGCGGGTCGATTTTCTTCATCATTATTTTTGTTCTCCGTTCTTAGCGGCCCACCAATTCTTACCTGCACCGTCAAGATCTAGTATTAACGGTACGCGGAATTTTATATCATCTATGTTTTCAATTGCTTCTTTTACCCGTTTGAACACTGGACGCCAATTGGGGTCCATGGCCATGGAGTAGCTATCGTGCGTATTGAGGATCAGATGTCCGTCGTTGCCCATGGCTTCTCCGCATTTGATCCAATTACGTTTGTTAACATCAGCTGCAGTGGCTTGAATCAACAGGCCTGATGCCTTATATGACTTGTATCCTTTGGGGAATCTGAGCCTGCGGCCTGCTCTGGTCCTAACGTACTCGCGTTGCTCGGCTACCGATTTCGCTCGGTCCGCCAAGTCTTTAACGCCCTGCACCCGCGAGTGATACAGGTCTATTGCCTTATTCGCCTCTGGCCCAGCTTTCCGGTATCGGATTACTTTGCCATTCCTGTCGGTGAATTGATCCCATTGCCATGGCATTCCCATCTTCGCGGCTGTGGCACCACGGCCTTGGTTGAAAATCATAGACAGATTCAACTGTTTAGCGTTAGGTTGGCCACTGTACGTCGCGTTGCGAGGCAGTCCGGTCATGTCGCCTACCCACTGATGGAAGTCGAGGCTCGGCTGTTTAGCGTACGCTTGGACGAGCGAGTCGTTATATGCGGACACTAGGTGAGCGAACACACGCACCTCGAATGAGGCTAAATCCGTCTCCACCCACACCATGCCTTCAGGTGGAAGGAAACAAGGCTTGACGATGGATGCGATTTTTTTATTGCGGGCCGGTATCTGTTGCATAGCTGGCTCGGTGTAGCTCAGACGGCCCGTGCCTGTGCCGCCGTCATCGCCCTTGGCTTGGTTTATGGTAGGGTAGACCACACCATGGTGTGCATGTTCGATTATATGCTTACCTAAAAACACGTCCCGAGTCTTAATCAAAGAGCGAATCGATGTGATTAGACTTGCGGCTGGGTGAGACATGTCATGCATTATGTCACCCTTAAACGACGGCTGGCCCTTGTCAGTGGTTCCGATTTGCGTCCCGTCGTTCGCAATCCACGCACCGACAGTCGCATCCCACTTGGGGTCGAACAGCTTGCAAATCTGCGGGCCGCTGTTGACGTTGATGCTGAATCCTGCGATGTCGTTCAATTGGCGTTGCAGGATGTTGATTTCGTCTGTCAATGCAGGCTGGGCAGCGGCGGCAGCGTCGACGTCCACTCGGATTCCACGCATTTCAGCCCTCACCAACTCAGGAAAGACCGACTGCTCAAATTCTACGATGTTGCGTATCTCTTGGCGTTCGATCTCTTCTTCCTGCCATAGGTATAAGTCTAACGTAACGCGAGTATCCTTTCTTGCGTAACGTTGAACAAGCTCAGTAGGCAACTCGGTAATTCGTGCCATAATCCTATCTTTGGACATGCGAGAGTCACCGAAGATAACACGCGCCTCTTCATAGAATCGTTCGTCTTTACGCATTTGAAGGTACTTATTACCGAGAGCATCAAGACTGTACCCTTCTGGTCTACTGCGTGTCCACGGAAATACAGTTGATTCGTGTTCGTTGATGAGACATGCACGAACAACAGTACACCGGACTCTTTCAAGTGGAAGTTTAACTCCAATAGTGTCGAGCATTTTTGTATCAAAGCTCGCGTAATGGGCAACGATCTCACCTTTAAAGTGCCGCAGCTCGTCGTTGAGGTATTGAGGGATTTCTGGTTGGAGTCTAAGGTCCCATGCATAGTCTCTGTCCTCGGTGCTTATGCTGATCATGAACGGTCTATCTTTCGGGTATCTAGTCCCAGTCGTTTCAGTATCGATAGCAAAAATTGGTAGGTCGCGTAACGTTGGAAAATCCATGTCTCAATCCGCTCTATCAAAAAGGAATGTCGGCATCGAAATCGATGTCGTCGCTTGCTTTCTTCACTGGAGCGGACACGGGCTTATTGACACTGGCGTCGTCTGCTGTGAAAGCTAAACTGATGAACCGGTCTACGCCATTTTTCATCATCTTAGTCCATGCTGATAGCCAGAATTTGGATATCGCGCCGCAGTGAGGGCAAACTAACTCACAATGGCCTTTTGAATTAGGGGATTTCTCGCTGGTTCTCTTGTCGTTCTTGAACAGGACACCGGAGTTGAAACTATTAGGTTGTTGGCTCATATCTCTCGCTCACAGAGGGGGCCGAAGCCCCCCGTTAAGGGTGGTGTATTACAGGTTCATGTCATCGTCGAAATCGGCGGGATTGACCGTCTTTTCGCTGCGACTGGCTTGCGGTGCAGGTTCTGTACGTGAAACCGTGCGCTCACCGGCTTTGATCACTTCATATAGACGTTCGGCTGCAGAGTACATGGCTTTGCTGACGAAACCTTTTGGTGTGATTTTCCAGTTGAAGTAGTCTTGACCTTCTTTGCTCTGGTCGTCGACGACTTCCAATTGGTAGATCTTGCTGAAGCGGTCGCCGCCAGCCATTTTAACCAAGGTATTGAAGTTGCGGCTGACTTTGGCTTGCGATTTTGACATCGACAGGACCGCTTCTTCAAACAGCGGTTTTTCCAGAGTCGAACCGGCCTTCAGCACCATGACGAAGTGGGTGTAGGTGTCGACCACTTCCCAATCGTTAGGTACTTCTTGCTCCATCTTAGCGGCATTGGCCAGCTCTTCTGATGCGTATGATCCGCCGAAGCCGCCGCCCTTCTTGATGTCTTTCCACAGCAACCACTCTTTAGTGAAGTATACTGGGATGAACAGAATAGGGCCGTTGTACAGAGCGTTGCTGCCTGTATTGAACGCCATGCCAGCTTCAGCGCCTTCGATGTATTCAGGTTTTTTCTTGTTGTGCTGCGGCGACAACTGCTGAATGATCTCAATGCGAGGGATTACGATGTCGTTGGAGCTAACGTTCTCAGACCCACGGCCTGAATCCGCGTTCATCCACTCTGGGCGCTCTGATAACGCCATGGTGTCGATTACTGCTACTTCGTTCGATTGTTCTGCTTTACTCATTTTCTTGCTCTCAGTTCTGGCATTAAGCCTTGGTTAATGAAGCTTGCGTGAAAAAAGAAATATTGATGCAGTCGGAAGGGTAATCCTCTCCTGCCTCAATCCGCTCTTTTACGAAGCTCTTCAATGTAGAGGCGTTGACCACCGGTTGGATCAATGCTTCGTACCCGTTGTCGACCAGCCACTGCTTTAAGCCGTTGGGGTCGATAGTCGAACAAGACATCTGCGACGAACAGGTGATGCGGCCTAGGCCTTTCACGTTGACAGTGCTGATGCCTTCTTCTTCCATTTTAGCTGGGATGGTTTTTTGACGCAATTCAGTCAGTTCATCTTGGAATGGCTTGATAGCGGCGGTCATTTGGTCGATAGTGTCTTTGAGGTGCTTAAAACGCTCGGCTAATTCGCCGTAGGTAGCTGAAGTGTCTAACTTTTTCATGTCTATTGCTCTCGTCAGTGGTCGCCCCGTGCGACCGAATTATCATTATACCACACCGGACGGGTCCTGTCTATAGGCCCGTGCCCAATCATAAGTCCCAATCATCCATTACTGCTGCCTCGTACTTGGCGTCCGTCCTTGATCACAATATGTGAGTGGTCTTTGAATACGTATTTCACGCTGTTGTACGTGCGAACCACTCGCACAGCCTCGTCTTCCAACTTAGATTCAGGTTGACCGAGCATTTTATCCGCGATGTTAGCTTTAGCCATGTATCGCTCTCCCTATACAGTAAGCTACGTACGACAATTTAGGTCCATTGGTATGGCCCATCGTCGCCATAGGGTAGTCCCACCCCATTGGGCCGCGCAGGTCTGCTAACGCGTATTGGTTGTCTTGCATGCTATTCTCCCTCCGCACCGAAATTGGTGCCTTTTTTGATGCCGTCGCGAACTTCCATCGCGAGGTCGTGTTTCTTAGCTAGGGCCTTCAAAATCATATGGTCGGCCTTAACATCCATCACAATGTCATGGTACACCACAGAGTTGTGTTGCCCGCGACGGTGATTCCGGTCCTCCGATTGCATACGGTCCTCATATGAGAACGTATTGGAGTAGTAAAACGTGTGGGTTGCGGCTATCCACGTTTGGCCCATCCCGCCCACTGTGGCGTTGGCGACCATGAATTTAGCCTTCTTCCCGTTCTCGAATTCGCGGGTATACGTAGCTCGGTCATCCAGAGACACGCCCCCGTGGAAGGGTAACGCAGTCCCTTCGCCGTACGTTTCATTCAGCTTTTGTGTGATAAGCTCCAATTCCGGTCTGAACCGCGCCCAAATGATGGCCTTATCACCAGCGTCGATCACTTGCTCACACAACTCCAGTAGGACTTCTAACTTCGGGTTCTTGCCGTCAATCGGCCTCACCTTGTAGCTGTTAGTCTCATCATCGTCGTGCGGGTAAAATCCGCCGCAAATCTGTTGGTATCGAGTCAGGCGATCCATTACCGTGGACACGGTTAATATATCCCCGTTCTGCTCCGCCATAAACTCTTTATGTAACTGGTCCATCACCGCTTTCTGCTCACGCGTCGGCTTAACTACAATCGGCGGGCTATAGATTTTAGGTGGCATGTGCGGCATCGCTTCTTCCTTGGTGACGATATCGCAGTATGGACGAATTTTGTCCATCAAATTAGGCACGTTCTGGAACCCAATAACCGTGCGGTTCTGGAATCCGCCCATCACACAGTACATGTTGCGGAACAGGACGAAAGATTTCATACCTAGAATCGACGGGTCGAGGAAATAGAATTGACTGAATAGGTCCTGTATCCCCTGTGTGATTGGCGTGCCAGTCAGTATCATGCGGAATTTACACGCATGGGCGATCTTGAACGCTTTCTTTGTGCGGTCGGCGGCATGGTTTTTGATACGGCTGGACTCGTCGCATACTACCATCGCAATGCGGTTCTCAAGGAACTCCATTACTCGCTCAAACGCTTTTCCTTGAGACAGGGCCTCGACTCCGATAATCAAAACACGAAGACCGTCCTTTTCACGTTTCATCCACTGGTAGAAAGCGGCGTCCCCGCCAGATTCGTAGATGAACGGGTTAACTGGGCACGGCGCGTGTTTTTCAAATTCCACTAGCCACACACTTTTGATCGATGTAGGGCAGATGATGACTGCGGCATCGATTTTGTTCTCGAATTTAGATGTCATGTAGCGGGCGCACATCACGTTGATGGTGCTGAAAGTCTTACCTGCGCCCATGCTGTGAAATAAAGCGTACGCCTTGGATTTGAACGCTGTTATGATAGCTTTGCGTTGATAAGGCGACGGCTCATTTTTATATGGAAATCGGTTTGCGGTTTGACACTTGTTCTGGCAGACGCCATCTTTGCAGTTAGGACAGGGCATTTTGTTTCTCTCGCTATTGCTAAAAATAACGCCCCCGAAGGGGCGTCAACGTTACGGACACGACCAAGTACCCATAAGGATGGGGTCTGTTGCGCTCCCCCGAACCCCTTCAGAGGCAGACCCCATACCAATGGGTCCTACAGATAACGCACTGTAGGCTGCGCAACGGGGACTACTCGGCGGTCGGCTCAGCTTTAGCGGCAGCCAAGGCTTTCGCTTGGCGTTCAGCTTCTTTCTGCGCTTTAACAGCAGCAGCTTCGGCTTCGCGGGCTTCAACCTTTTCGCGGAATGGGGCGGCCAATTGTTCGATGTAAACAGTGCCGCTCACTGATTCAGGCTCTTTGCCAGCGTCTTTCGCCGCGTCATATGCCTTGTCCAGCTTGTTCAATACGCCACGGATTCGGTTGCCCAAGTTCATCCGCTGTTGGCCGATGTTCAGGTGGGCGTACTTGGCACGCAGATCGTCGATACCAGTAGCCGAAACTTCCGCTGCCAATTCATACGCTTCATCCAACGTCAGACCGCTCATCGCGGTGGCAACGCGGTCGCCGTTGTTCAAAGATACCGAGCCAGATGCTGATTTCGCTTTCTGGTATTTCTCGGTGTTGGCCGCAATGCGGGTTTTAGCAGGTACAGATTCGGTTTGTGCAACAGCTTGTTCTAAATCACTCATTTCAATTCTCCGGTTCGGTGGTCGTCCTCATGACGAACCATTATTATACCATGTGAGGGCTTGGCGGTCAAGCCCTCCGTCCTAAATCATACGTCACCGCCTTTACGCAGACTGCACACGAGGCGAATCAATGCGCAAAGCGAAGTGCAGCACATAAAATCAGTAATAATGTGCAAGGATTCTGCGTCGTCTATTCTTATGCAATGCCCGTTACCAAATGGCATGTAAACTATGTTAGTGCCTTTGTATTTAAACCAAAGTCCATATGCTTCATGGCGGATGTAGCCAGTTTTGGATTCACTGCCTAGTTTCAAAACACGCATAAGCTCATCGCTTACCGGTTTCTTAGGCCATATTAGTCTCATACGTCACCTCCTTGGCGGATGCGGTTGGCGTATTGGTCTGCTGCAAACTCTGCGCTACCTGACGGAGCCAAAGTGCCAACAAAATCAAAGTGCATTTTATGGTAACCAGCAACAAACCCAGCCCGTGCATCTTTGGCGCGGATTTCTGCTAGGTGTTGCTGGGCCTTCTCTCTTTTTGGTGAAACATAACCGTTTGGATCGTGCTTATTAAACCAACGCTCAGCATCAGCCGCATAACAAAGAAGCTCTTTATTTTGCGCCACCAGCGCATCGCGCTCGGCCTGCGCCGCCAGTGCAACAGCTTTCCATGCTTCCAATTCTTTTAAGGCTGCGTTCAGTGCCTCTTGTGTTGTTTGTCCGACGATCATGGTTGTTCCTCGTTAGATTGTTTCGCTTGTCTTGCTATTTCGTCGAGAACCGACTCGCAATCGGCGTAGCCTACTTGTAACAGGTCGCCCAGCTTCTGCATTTGGCTGTGCGTTATTAGGCGTCCGGTCATGCTGGCGGGCGACCGCCGCACTTCATCGAATAAGCGAGCTATGTCCACCAACACGGCGGCTAACATCTGGTTTTCTTCCCGCAAAGCGTTGATGCGATTGCGGTAGTCCTCTCTGGTGTTTGGCCGCTTCTTCTTACTCGAGTATTTCGGCCTCGGAGCGTGTAAGTTGTAGCGATAGCGATACCAGCCGACTGTTTTTTGGTTGACGTTCAGAGCGTTGGCGATTTCAACGTTGCTACGCCCCGCGCCTATCATGTCGATTATAATAGAACGCGTCTCGGCGCTTATTTTTGCCCGAATGCAGGTCATAAACCACCCCATATTGCTACGTACAGCCCGACCGCCGCCAGCCACAGCAATGAGGACGCGATTATCGCAATCCAAGGGCGTGGCTTGGATGCCCGTTTCGGCTCACTGTAGTTGATCAACTGTTTGTATTCCATCTTTTCTTTCGCCATACGCTCGACCCGCTTGTGGACCAACTGCATAAACGGTCCGGTTCTGATGAATGACATTATTTGCCTGTCGCTCAACTGCTCATCTGTCGTCAGGTCAACCATGCCGATGATGTTTGCCTCAATGTAACTGGGATTGTCGGTCCAAATTCCCGCAGGTGGTCTGCATGTCACATCTACCTCACAGGATATGCCCCATACCTCAACTGTTCCTGTGAACTTGACCACGTTAAGCGTCGGCATTTTCGATATTTCCTCTGATAAATGTCGCTATTTGGATAGCCAAAACGATGAAAGTGAACGCCACGTTAGAGGCATTCACGGAGCCATCATCGTAACAGTTCACGATTTTGCCTGTGGACGGCTGGATCACAGATAAGCAAGATTGTGATGATATGCGAATCCGGTGGTTTACGCCATTACACGCTACGATGTGTTCGTTCTCGATTCTAGTGATGTATTGCATTAAGCTCATGCTAGTGACTCCAATGCTAAGCGGGCTGGGCTGCGGATAAACTCTACTGGGATAACTTCGCGCGCAAACCAGCAGTTCCCTAGGATAGTTTTCCCGATTTCGTACGGCTGGCCGCGAAACGTCTGGAAGTAAATAGATCCATCGGCCTCACGATATATCTCAGTCACAATCCAATGATGTGACGGGCCTTCGTCTGGCTCAATCAGCTCAACGTCAGAGAAACGACCGGCTTCAGTTGCCACGCATTTGGATTTCTTGACTTTGACTAGGGCCTTGAACCGCTCGGACTCGCCTGTGGCGACCCGATGTGAGTCCTGCCACTGTTTGAGTGCAGCAGGATTAGTGATGTAGTAACCGGATTCGTGTTTGACTAGATTTATTTTCATGGTCGTGTCCTTAGGCCCCGAAGGGCCGTATTTGTTAGAAATTCCAAGGGGTGGCGTTGTTCTCGGCTGCGATTTTGCGAGCCTCGCGCTTGCCGCTCACTTCCACGGTTTTCACGTGGTCGCGGCCTTGGATTTCGCGGCTGATGATGACCAGCTTGCGCTTGGTCGTGGAAACGTAATGTGCATACATGGCATATCTCCTGTGATGTCGAACCTTTATTGTAGCACAGGCCCGAAGGCCTGTCAAGTCCTTATTCATCAAGCGACCGCACCGACGCCACAAATACACATGCCTCGACTATCAATATGGCATCCGCGATGCGCTGTTTGACCCATGTCCGGTGCTCGTCCGACGGGGCCGAGATACCGCGCACGGCATCGCCGTGCGCTCCGTAGATGGCTAAATCGTCTAGCGAAGGACGCCAATCGTTTTCCGTGATGTGTTTCGCCGGTGTGAATTGGTTCGCGTAAACTCTCATAGCGCCATCCACAGCTCAGTTAAATCGCCTACGAATCTGAATCTGATCAAGGTCGCCCCAGCCGACAGATTCTCCTCAATTTCTTTTGCCAACATCGCTGAAGCGGCATCACCATTCCGGCGGATGTAAGCAAGCACATCCTGAGGGTCTACCTCGGACGCGTCCCACTCGATTTCCTTGCCGTCTACAGAGCACACGCGGTTGGCGTGGTCGATACCGGATACTTTGAACATCCGCATGCCCACGAACTCGAAGCCCTCAATGCTATCGGTCCACATCAACTCCAATTTGGTCAGGATCATAGCGCACCTCTCATGTCAACAACAGCGAATTGAGCTGCTTGGATTTCAAACGCCACATGCATACCATCTTCGTTACCTGTGGTCCAACTAAGCCCACTGACTGCAGATTGAGGGTCAAGCAAATCCCATAAAGCATTGGTGTCGGATAGCGACAAATCGCAGTCGTACATCCTGCGCAGATAGTCTCGGGCCATGGCTGGGTTCGCTGTGATGAATACGTCGACTGGATTGCTGTCATGACGGACGCCACGACAGGCCATGAGTGTTACTGTGATTCTGAGTTTAGTTACCATGTTGCTCTCGCTTAATTCAAGTTACGGTGAATAGCCACCATTGAGGCCCCACACCATGGGGGCCACTAGCTGGCTACGCTTCGTGTTTCGCTAGGCGGTCTGCCACCCACGCCACTACACGGGCATCGCCTTTCTTGTAGGCTGCGCGGATGCGGTTCCCGCAATTCATGCGGCGTGCCCCGAGATTTAGGTGGGCGTACTTGGCCTCCAACACCACATATTCAATCAAGAGCAACTGCGACGCCACCGCCATGACCTCCTGCCAATCGAGGTACTCCAATGCACGGGCCACTGGGTCGCCGTTGTTCAGCGATTTCTTGCCGGACTTGGCTATGGAGAGCATGTAGCGCTCGCGGTATTTCTTGAGCTGCTCGGTCATCTTGCTGGCGGTGACTTCCTCGTCTTCCAGCTCAGCGTCGATTTCGTCAAGCTCGCTGGCGTCGACCAACTCCATGTCTGCGTGACGGGCCTTGAGCGTAACTTCAGGCTCATCACGCAACGCCAGTGTGTACCAGCCTTTGTTAAGGCCCTTAACTAGCCACAGGTCGTCGCCTTCATCGGCTACTCGTACGATTGCGTCAATTTCGAAAGGTGTGTTCATGGTCGTTCTCCGTTGGTTGATTCGTTTATTGTAGCACACGTTGGATCTTGTGTCAAGTACACCATGCCTAACTACATCGGTCCACGGATCGGCTCGGCCCAGAGGCCGCGTCCGACGCGGGTGGTCCAGCTGGTCCACCCCAGTCCCTCTCTCTCCGGACATCGGGGGAATTCGGAAAAGTCCCCGCATCCGATGGCGTCCGCCGCCGACCCTCTCGGTCCATGGACCAGCTGGACCAGCTGGACCGGCCCCGTCCGACGCGGCCTCTGGCGTGGTCCCATGGTGGACCGGCGGTGGACCGTCCATGGTCCGATGGTGTTCAGCCTTGCGTCTCATGCAAGAACCGTGCCAGATGTGCGTCCGATGGGTCGTGGACCGCGTGGACCGAGCGAAATCGCGTCATTCAGGCCGCTTGGAAAAAATTGCGGGCCAATTCGACCGCGACGCCGTATTCGCCCGTTGCTTCGTAGTCCTGTTCGAGTTCAGCCAGCACGTTTGGCCATGCATTGTCCTTGTCGCCGCCCAGTGTGCGCAGCCACTTTTCCGCGATTGCTTCGACATCAGCCACCAAATCCGCTTCGTCGTCGCAACAGTCAAGCTCGAAACAGCGGTCGTCGCCGAGCCACAGCACCACGACCGGCTCGCCGTCCACTGTGTCGAAATCCGACACGCCTGCTTCGACCGCTGTGCTGCTGTCGGACGTCGCCAACACCTTGAGTCCGGCTGCTTCGCAAGCTGCGAAGGCCGCTTTGAGTTGAGCCAGTGCGTCGATTTGTGCTTGGTTCGGTTTGTTTGCGTTGCGTGTTTTTTTGCTCATGGCTTTTTCTCCGTTTCGGCCCGTTGCCTCGCTGTCTGTCTCAAGTTTATCGCAGCGGCGGCCCGCTGTCAAGTCAGCTGCGACGAACTGCAGCTCCGGAGCGATGAGCTGCAGGACGACCCCCCGCTAAACGCCCTACCCCGAAGCTCATCAAGGGAACGCGGGCGCACGCAACGCGCACACGACGCACACCGCGCGGGGCGCACGACGCGGGCACACGCGACGCTCGGACACGCACCCGCCACACCCGCCCGCCCCCACGCCCGCGAGGGCGACCGAGCGCACACGAGGCGCATCCGCGTGGACGCGGACACCCGCGCACCCACGACGCGCACGGACACGCCGCGTTTGGGCGTTCGCTCGGCGCACAGGAGCGGGCCAGCACCCACGCCGCGCACTCGGCACGAGCACGACGAGCTGCGCAACACACCCGACCGAGGGCGACCGAGCGCACACGTGCGCCCGCGAGGGCGTGTACTCGCGCAAGAGCAGGGGAGTAGGTACGCCCCGCGCGAACGGCGGGTCCCCGCCAATCTTTTAGGAGCCACGAACGTTCTCCGACCATCCGATATCGGTGTCTATTACACATGTCTCCCCGTCCTTTGTTCCGATATTGGTGTCTATTGCACGTGCTCCCCGTCCCCCCCGTTTTTGCGCGCCTCCCTTCATTTCAGAGCGACGGCATATCCTTTTCTCTATGGTGTTATACGCCCTCTCCTCGTGGCTCTCTCGGACGGGTCCCCCGAGTCGGGGCATATATGCCGACTCCCTCGGACGAGGCCGACGGCGGCCCGCCGAGACCCATCCGCGTCGGGGCCGAGCGCGCCCCATGGTGTCGACCCGCCCGAGGGAGTCGGCATCTCGTCTGTGTTTGGCTTAAAATACTTGACTCGACGGCACAGATGTGGTATACTAGTACCATCGAAATAATATCAGGCGGACGATGATGATTACCGAAACTATTAAAGCCCTCTCGGCAGTAGCACAAACAATGCCGATGAACGTGTCGAACATGGCGTCGGTTACGTTCTTTGCGCAAGCCAACCCGTCCGTCGCAGGTCACGCCTGCGCTTTCGAGTACTCGCTAAACTCCACAGACGGCACCGACGGTGTTTGGCTAGCATTGCCTGCTGCGCGTATAACCGGAACAACATCGGTCGAAACAACGTCAGGCACATTAGCCGCAAGTTCGTCATATGCATGGCGGGCGAACGTAACATCCATTCCTTGGGTACGTGTTCGCGTAACCGCACATACAAGCGGTTCGATGGTGTGGTATGGGTTCTCAAGCGATGCCGTCGCACCGGAATCGCTGATCGGCGTTGGCGGCAGCTTGACTGCGACTGGCCCAGCGGCTCATGATGCCGTCATTTCCGGTAGCCCAGTGCGAATCGGGGCGCGGGCAGTCACGACAAACTATACGCCAGTTGCGGCAGGTGATGTGGCGGATGTTGCGACAACCCTTACGGGCGCTCAGGTGGTTAAACTGAACGCTCCCTATGGTGCCCAATGGCGTTACAACGGTACATTGACCACTACAGCAGACGTGGCTCTACGGGCAGCACAGGGGGCAGGGATATTCAACGCTCTGACTGACTTGGTGTTGCAGAACACCAATGCCACTGCGACTCTAATCAACATCAAAGACGGAACGACGACAATTGGTACTTTATCGCTGCCAGCTAACATGACAGCCCCGATTTTGATGCACTTAATTACACCACTATTATCCACTGCCAACGCGGCTTTGAACATCGCATGCGCCACAGCCGGTGCTAACGTACTGGTAATCGCCAGCGGATTTAGCGGCACGTAGAATGAATACCGCTCTCAAGGCCGTGACCAAGGTAGGTCCGGTGACGAAAAAGGACGTGCTACACGATACAGCCTTGGGGGTGAGGGAGAGAATTCTGAATGAGCGACTTATATCTATCTATTTGCGAGACCAACACCGAATCGTTAGGGAGTCTATTAAAGAACTCCAACGAAGTGATTGCTCGGAACAAGGATAACGGCTATCAGGATTTAGATCCGAAGAAGAAAGCTTTTGTATTCGAATACATAGAGGCTTATGATTTAGCTAAAGCCGCATCCTCTGTCGGCGTTTCACGTGAAACAGCACGGAAGTGGTTGCGTGAGCCGTTGGTGTCAGCGTTTCTAGCCGAATGGCAACAAGAAATGGGACAACGTTCCGTGATATCACGGGACTTTGTAAACCAGATGTGGCTTAAGTTACTTCCTAAGGTAATGGGCGAGGAGGAAATCGCAAAGGTGGACAAGGACGGCATGCAATACAGTGCCAAGGAGTTCGACGCCGTTGCAGCTACTCGCGTAATTACCGAGCTATCTAAGTCAACCAACTTCTACAACGAAGGATCAGGAAGTAAGGCAGCAGTAACCGTTAATATCGATTTGTCCGCGTTGGGCATACAGTCCCAACAGAGCGTTGGCGTAACAATAGAGGGCGTAACAGATGCCAGTAATACTGATTAAGATTTTCAAGGGAATTATCATCCACTTAGCGACCAAATACGCAGCTGAGTTGATCGTGAAACACACAATTGTTGCGCTCGAAAAGGCCGCTAAAAGCAGCTCAACGATCGTAGATGATGATATTGTCGCTGTTATCAAAAAAGAGCAAGATTTCATCGTAGCGGCCATCAACGGTCCGATTAATGGCTAACATCAGTCTACCTAATCAGTGGTCCGCTAGGCCGTACCAGCAGCCCCTAATGGGATATATGTTCCAAGGAGGCATGGAACGCAAGCGAGCCGCGTGCGTGTGGCACCGACGCGCGGGTAAGGATAGCTGCTGTCTAAACTTAGCCGCTGTTGCTACGCAGATGAGGGTCGGGACAGTTTGGCATATGCTCCCTACTCTCAAGCAAGGACGTAAAGCCATATGGGATGGTATCGACAAGAACGGTCGACGAATGATCGACCAAGCGTTCCCCGAAGAACTGCGAGCCGCCACAAACAACAGCGAAATGAAGATTACCCTAAAAAACGGGTCAATCTGGCAGGTGGTAGGTAGCGACAACTATGACAGTCTTGTGGGTACTAACCCCGTAGGCGTAATCTTCTCTGAATTTTCGATTTCAGATCCAGCGGCATGGGATTACATCCGCCCGATTCTTGCGGAAAACGACGGATGGGCGATGTTCATATACACGCCTCGCGGTAAAAACCACGGCAAGACCCTGTACGACATGGCGGTCGGCAACCCCAAGTGGTTCACATCCCTGTTGACGGTAGAAGACACGTTTAACGCTCAGGGTAGAAATGTGATTCTGCCTGAGCACATAGAAGAAGAGCGTGCAGCTGGGATGTCCGAGGAGAAGATCCAGCAAGAGTTCTACTGCTCATGGGACTCAGGCATGGAAGGCGCGTTCTACACGGCTGAACTAAATAAAGCCGAGTCCGAAGGAAGGATAGGCGATTACCCGTGGAATCCAGAGCTGCCATGCCAAACGTGGTGGGACATAGGGTTCAGGGATCAGACGTGTATCCTAATCACACAACGCGGAACCGACGGAAAGCCTATCATAGTCGATATGATTGTCGACCGCAACAAGCCGCTCGACTTCTATGTTCGCCAGCTAAAAGAAAAAATGTACATATACGAAGAGCACTGGGGACCGCACGATTTCGGCAACACGGATTGGGCCACTGGCAAGACTCGCATCGAAATGGCAGCAAACCTAGGCATCCACGTTGAAACTGTTGAAAAATTGTCGGTACAGGACGGTATTGACGCTACTCGCGCTATGATCCGTACTTGCCGATTCAATAAGCCGAAAGTGCAACGCCTGCTGGATGGGCTGTACGCATACCGCAGAGAATGGGATGAAAAATCGCAGCGATTCCGCGATAATCCATTGCATGATTGGGCATCAGACATATCGGACTCAATGCGGTATCTATCAGTAGGCTGGCGGGATTACATGCCGTCATCAGGTTTAAACGGAAGAAGGGCGCGAATGCCCTTTAGAGTTAACAAGTCACTCGGGAGATAGGCATGACACCGGACAACATAAAACGCCGACTGGCCATACTTGAATCAGAAAGATCAAACATACAGTCGGTATGGGATGTGATTGAGCGCTTTGTCGCTCCTTATCGCGGATCGTTTTTTAACGACAACCGCCAAGAAAACGCTGTGGAGTGGCGTAAGCGAGACGTATATGATTCCACAGCTATCGACGCTGCCCAGATCTTAGCATCGTCGATTCACGGGTCTTTGACAAGTCCGTCTATCCGTTGGTTCGATCTTCGGTTTCGTAATGACGAGCTTAATTCGAACGTAACGTATCGCGCATGGCTGGAAGAAGTGGCTAAACGCATATATGCCGCATTACAAGACTCTAATTTCAACCTAGAAATCAATGAAGTATATACGGATTTGGTTACGTTCGCCAGTTCTCCGATTATCATGGAAGAGGGCGACAACGATGAGTTGGTATTCAACAGCATTCCAGTAAAAGAATGCTTTTTCGAAGAAGACCATAACGGACAAGTCGTGTCCTTTTACCGGCGTTTGTCGTGGTCCCCAGTAACTATGGCAGAGCGATTCGGTGTGGATGCCTTGCCTCAAAACGTACGTGAAGCGCTTGAATCCAACTCTGATGCACGTAGTACACGTCAAGACGTGGTATTTTGTGTATATAAAAGGGTACTAGGACCGAACGAATCTGAAGCGGACATATTCAAACCTATGGCCGAGAGCATCCGACCATACCAGTACAAATATATCATACGCAAATGCGGCAGTATCTTGAAGTCAGGCGGATACTACGAGAGACCCGTTTTTATCCCTCGTTGGCGCAAGACATCCGAGAGCAAATGGGGTAACAGCCCTTCCTTCACTGCATTGCCGGATATTTTGACCCTGAATCAGTTGGTAGAATTGATTCTGAAGGCCACCGAAAAAGTGGTAGACCCCGCCATAATCACCACAGAACGCGGTCTGCTGTCCGACGTCAACCTCGGAGCGGGCGAATTGACCGTCGTCCGTAACATCGATGACCTTAAACCGTTCGAGTCACGTGCCAGATTCGACGTTTCTGAATTACAACGCGAAAAGCTGCAGGCTTCGATACGTTCTGCGTTCTATGTAGATCAATTGCAATTAAAGCAAAGCCCAGCTATGACGGCTACGGAAGTCCAAGTGCGCTATGAGTTAATGCAGCGATTATTGGGACCTACTCTTGGGCGTATTCAGAACGATCTTTTGTCGCCTATCATTGAGCGTTCGTTCAACATTCTATATCGCAAAGGGCGATTCCCTAGCATGCCCGAGGGCCTGTCTCTCAAGGACTTGGACATCGAATACGTCGGACCGCTTTCCCGCGCCCAGAAAGTCGACACGGCAGCCGCCGCAGAACGTTGGCTAGCCACCATGGCGGGGCTGGCACAATATGATCCGACTGTTTTGGATGTATTGGACACTGACACGATTGCCAGAGACATGGCGGATGTATTGAACGTACCAGCCAAGTACATTCTTGACCAAGCGAAAGTGACCTCTAAACGCAAGAAACGCGAGCAAGTACAAGCCAGAGCACAACAAGCCGAACTAGCTAAGGTTGAAGGGGAAGCTGCTCAGGCGCAAGCAACAGCACAACAGATGGCTGGGGGTGTCCAATGACACCTAAAGACATCGCTGTAATGGAAGCAAAAGAAAAACTAGCAAGGAAAGCGTCTGTATTCAAGCAGGTGTTCAACACTCCTGACGGAAAACAGGCACTGAACATCCTAGAACAGGAGTTCAATCGGTTAGACATTTTTGAAAAAGGAGCACCTGACGCCACAGCGTATAACTTAGGACGCCGTGACGTAGTGGTGTATATCAACCAACTTTTGAGGTATGGTCAAAATGAAGATTAAAAACGCGTTTTTACGCACCAAATACATGGAACAGTCAGACGGGGACGGAGATAAAGGCGGTGGCAACGGCGGAAACAACACTCCCCCACCAAGCCCATTCGATGGTGTTGCTCCTGAATACGTCGAAAAATTGACTGCCAGCGGCATTAAGGACATCCCCAGTCTAGCCAAGCAGTTTGCGGATTTACAGTCCCATCTAGGGACCAGCATCCGCATTCCGAGCGAACACGCGTCGGACGAAGACCGAGCGAAATTCATCGAAAAGATTCAACGACATGCGCCGAACCTTATCCCGCGTCCGGATAAGACGGACCCCAAGGCTATGGGCGATTTCTATAAATCACTCGGCAGACCTGAAGACCCGTCAAAATATCCGGTCGAAGTGCCTGAAGAGATCAAACATCTAGTGAGTCAGGACCGCCTGACCCAATTGCAGAAAATCGCGTTTGATAGCGGCCTATCTGCGGATCAATTCAAAGCCATGGTTGACGCTGATATCGGCATGACCAAATCTCAATGGGAACAGAGCAAGTCAGCAGCGGAAGCCGATAAAGCGAAGCTGAAAGAATTATGGGGTGATGCCTATTCTCGTAACACCAAGGTAGTAGTCGACATGGCTAAAGCCACCGGTGCGCCTGAAGCTTTGGTCCAGATGGCTGAGGCGGGTGAGTTGACAGCTGAAGTAGCCAACTGGATTTACCAATTAAGTGCACAGGTCAACACCAAAGAAGGCACTACATTCAAGGACAGCGGCGGGTCAGGCGTCATGACGCCAAGCGAAGCTCAGGCCCGTATCGATGAAATCATGGCGAACCGGTCCCACCCATATTGGGTAGCCAGTCACCCTGACCACAAACGTGCGATCAAAACTATGATCGAGTTGGGCGGGTACGCTGACCCCCAAGCGTCACGTGACATCAACAATCTTCGCGCCAACCGGAGCGCGTGATTTCGCTCGAAACTTGCGCGAAATATTGACAGGAGAGATCGGATGTGGTATACTAGAGGTTTCGGGTAGCCACGTTCGGTCCGAACCTAATAAGTAATCGGGTAGCTCAATGAGTCCGGTGAATGACTTGGATATCGTTCAACTTACATAGGAGGCCAAAATGGCTATCACTATTAGTAACGTTTACGTTCAAACATTCGAACGAAACGTACGACACTTAGCCCAACAGGGCGACACTCTGTTACGTAAATTCATTACCGAAGTTAGCGGCACTGGTGAGAAACACAACTTCGAAATTTTAGGTACTGCCGCTGCCACCCAGAAGACATCGGCTCGCACTGCAACTCCAACTTCCGACTTAGCTTGGTCGCGTCGTACTGCATTGGCCAGCACTTACCATGCAGGTGAAACGGTCGAGCAGGAAGACCCAGTACAGATGATGGTTGACCCTAACTCCAACGTGACGTCGGCGTTAGCCATGGCGATGAAGCGCAAAGTCGATGATATCATCATTGCCGCCGCCACCGGCGCTGCTTTGAACGGCGATAACACCACGACTGCTTTTACCGCAGGTCAAACCATCGGCGACGGCACGGGCGCTATCACTCTTGATTTGATCTATCAGGTCCAAGAAAAATTCTTGAAAAACGATGTCGACCCCGATGAAAAAATCACCATGGTGATCGGCCCTACTCAACAGCGTGCCATGTTGAAGATGATGCAGGTCACGTCTGGTGATTACATGAACATGAAAGCTCTGGCTACTGGCTACCTTCCGTCGTTCATGGGGTTTGATTGGGTTGTTTCTAACCGCCTGTTGATCCCAGCGGCGAACCAACTGGACTGCTTGGCGTTCACCAAGAAAGGCATCGGCTTGATGGTGAACAAGGATATCACGGCCCGCGTTGCGGAAGACCCGAGCATCAGTTTCGCGTGGCGTATGTACACACATATGACCATGGGCGCGGTGCGCGTGGAAGATAAGCACGTCGTCCGCGTTCGCGTAGCAGATACAGCACCATAATGGAGTAATGACATGTACGCAACTCATCCAAATCGTTATACGTTGGAACAGATTCACAAGCTACATGAGCAGGGTGTCTCGGTGGAAGACATCAGTCGCCAAACTCAGGTAGAGCAGGAAGGTATTTTGGTGCATTTGGCTAAGGATGTACCTGAATCTAAAACCAAGCCTGAATCTGAAGTTAAGCCTGAAGTCAAGGACAAGTAATAATGTCAAGCAAGATTTCGATTTGTAACCAAGCGCTTTCTGAGGTGGGGTCGGATCCGATCTCATCTATGGATGATGGTACGGTCGCGTCGGAATCTTGCTTAACCCATTACGATGCTGTTCTAAAAGAATTACTCGAAAAAAGGTATTGGTCCTTCGCTATGCGCCGTCGTGCGCTTGATCCTTTGACCAGCGCTCCGCAATACGGATTCAGAAATTCATATTCTGTCCCATCCGATTGCGTTCGCATAAAAGGGATAGAATCTGGCGACGGACGTACGTACACCGGTTGGGTCAACGAAAATGGCCAGATATATACGAATTTTTCCGATGTCAATATCAACTACGTTTCTAACTCTACTCCACCAGAGCGCTTTACGGGTTCTTTTGAGTCCGCCATGGTATACTTGTTGGCTTCCCGTCTTGCTATCCCGATAGCCAAAAGCCGTGAGCTACGTAACGATCTACTCAACATAGCTCGGGTGAAGATAGATGAGGCATGCGCCGAAGACGGGGCTAATTCCTCACCCACATCCATCATGAGATATTCATCTAAACTTGTTAATTCAAGGCGGATGTGATGAGAGCATATACCAGTCAAACAAGATTTTCAGCGGGGGAATTAAGCCCCCGAATGCATATGCAGTTCGATACGGAGTACTATAAATTCGGAGCATCAGCTATCCGAAATATGGTGGTTACTCAACAGGGCACCGTGAAACGTCGGCAGGGAACAGAATACATACAATCGTATGAGGGGACGTACGCGAGAGTACTGCCCTTTCAGCTGTCCCCAGATTCAACGGCGGGGACTCCGTTCCCATTGGTGGTGTCCGACAACGGCAAGCTGTACATCGAAGGCGCTTTCTCGGACACGATGGGTATAATCCTGAACGCAAACCCTACGTTCGATTTAGGGTCCTCCAACTGGACCACAAACGGCGTAGGGACTGTCGAATTCTCTACGGGATATGTCCTTGTCACCCCCAGTACTGTTGTCGATCAAGATACCGTCATATACCAAGCAGTGGTACTAGCTGAAGCGGGTGAATACCTGATTAGATTCGACGCTACTTCAGGCGGTATTAACCCAAGTCCTGTTCGCAAGATCATCGTGGGCACGACAGCGGGGGCATCTGATGTTGTGCTGTCATATTTCGAAGCAGATTGGTATAAGTTCACCGTAGCATCCCCGTCCACGGTGTATATCGGAGTCAAAGTCCTAGGCGGCGATTATGTCGTGACCGAGGAAGGCAGAACATACGGTACGCAGACCGCATCGATACTGGAAGTCGAAATGCGCAAAAGAAATGTCGGTTCAGCTGCTTCTTTTGTCACGCATTCGTACGACCATGAGGACATCAGAAATCTGCGGTACGCCATGGTCCCCGCTCGCAACGCCATGTACATGGTTACACCTAAGAAAGAACCCATGGTGTTGGAATACAACATCGCTACTTCTTCTTGGAGCTTCGGTCCGGTACCTTTTCTGCATAAGCCGACATCATGGACTACAGGGAATTATCCGCGATGCGTGACGTTTTTCCAAGGTCGAAGCTGGTGGGCGGGGGTGTCAAGCCACCCTGAAACTATATGGGCCAGCGTATCCCTGTCATATCAGGATATGAAAACAGGTCCGGCTGCCGCAGATGGCCTAGAGTTTACAATTAACGCCAAGGGGCGCATTGAATGGATCGCGGGTGTCCGAGAATTACTAGTCGGAACCGAATTCGGGGAATACGTGGTGCAGGCCCAGAATGGCGTACTGCAACCAAGTGATATTGGGGTCTACTTGCAGTCCGCTGATGGCGGCTCTAGTGTGGCTCCGCTCCCGATAGGCAGTGCCGCTATGTTTGTGTCTGCGGATTTACGTAAAATAAAATTCGCCCAGTATACAAGAGACGATGAATCGTGGATAACTCGTGATGCCACTGTGCATGCCGAACACATGTTCCAGAAAGGAATAACCGAAATATGCTATGCCCGCAACCCTGACAGCATACTGTGGGTAGCCATGCCTGACGGTAAATTAGCGGGCGCTACCGTGTTCAGCTTTAACCAGCCATTGGCGTGGCACCTGCACGATATCGGGAACCGTGTGATATCGATATGTAGCTTGCAGGAAAACGGCGTTTCTAGTGTGTATTTAGTGACGTACCGCGCCGCTGGGCTGGCGCTAGAGCGCATGTCGTCAGGCCCAGCGTTAGACAGCAGAGTGATTAAATCATCGAACGTCGATTTCAATTCCATGTCCGGACTCAATCACTTATCGGGCATGACGGTAGATGTCCACTTGGATGGATTCTATTATGACAGTTTGGTTGTATCATCCACAGGTACATTGTCGCTGCCGATATACTGTCTCACCGCGTACGTCGGAGTACCATTTGACTCGCATTTGAAGACTCTCCGTATGGATTTCACTTTAAGCGCTGGCTCTTCTGTTTCGTTGAAAAAGACTTCAGCAACGGTCGACATAGCAGTATTCGAGTCAACCAGACCTATGGTGAACAACACTTTTGTCTTGAACAGGCTACCGGAACTTGTCATAGATGAGCCTAACCTACAGTATACGGGGGTTTTGACTTACCCTCTAGTAGGATATAACAACGGTGAAATCACTATTAAATCACGGGGTCCATATCCGCTCGAAGTTTGCGGGGTATTCCCTAAAGTTGAAGGAAGCACATTATGATTCCATTAGCGCTGATGGCCGGAAGTAGTTTATTCAATGCCATGGGGTCTTTTTCGGCGGCTTCATCTGCTCGTCGAGAAGGTCGATTACAAGCTGAATTGGAAATGGCCAAAACCGAGGAAGAATCCAGAAGGATGCTCCGCGAACAGAACCAAATTCAGTCTATGACTCGCGCTATCACAGGTGCAAGCGGGACCACAGGAACTGGGTCCCAGTCGCTATACCTAAAAGACATGCAAGAAGAACAAAGCCGCGAGCTGAATTGGCTTCGCAAGGTAGGAGCATCCAACGCAGCATCCATACGCAGACAAGCTAACGCTGTTGCGTCTCAACATACGATGCAAGGGATAAATTCCCTAGTGAACGCAGGCATGAACGCATATTCTATATTCAAGGGTCCTAAATGAGATTGCCCAATTCCGGATCGGGTCCGGTCCAAGGGTTCAACAGCCCAAACATTGCAACAATAGCATCCGCTGAAGCAGCGGGATT
>JACCDR010790839.1_pt1 | contig 36432 bp, 50 predicted proteins | sample 7446431 | NCBI WGS metagenome assembly JACCDR01 (sample SAMN15323443, study PRJNA562643) | freshwater metagenome | isolation source: river surface water | place: USA:Blue River Watershed | collected 2017-08-17 | reverse complement strand
TGATTTATTTGATGCTTATGTTGAAATTGCGGGGCATATACAAGAACACGATTATCCTATGCACCTTAATTTAAATGATGTATCGCAGATAGATGAAAACGCTTTTGAAGCTATGCTATCACGCCAGTTTTTAGATTTATCTGATTACATACCAGAAGATTTTAAACTAAGTACGGAGGACGATGATGGAAAAAACGCCCAATCCCCGAGCGACTAGCGAACAGGTGGCGTTCTGGGACGAAAAAACCGCAGATGCGATACGAGCTGCCGTATATGCCCAAAGACAGCGAGAGCTAGCTGAAATTGCCCTGAGCGGGCAAATGGAGTTGGAGTATGAAGCTTGATGTCGTCTGGTTACTTATCGCATTAGCCTGTGCGTGTGCCTATTTAGTGTGGATAACTTTTTTGTTAAAAGATTGTCTTGATTTAGTCATTAATTATGCTTAAATTGTGATAGGGCATCGCACATTCACCATATACGGGTAAAATAGAACCTCCTATCACTGTTAATATAGTCTCTTAGAACAACTCATAACAAAGCATATAAGATAAAAATAAATCACAAAAAGGCATATGTCCTCCTGTAATAACACCTCAAAAAGAGGTGTTTTTTACCGGAATACAAAACCGCCCCAAGAGAATTGCAAGTGGAACGCTTCTAAGTGGGGCGGTTGATGGGCATATTATACCATATAGGAGTATAATAGGGTTACGAGTAAGCAAAGGACAACCCATAGATACTCAAATAATACCGGACAAGTTTTTGTACTATCAAGAACTACCGAGCGCTAAGAAGTTCAAAAAATATAATCGCCACTTTAAATAAGTTGGCGATTTTTTATGTCTACAAGTAGTTTATTGCGTATATTATCTGCTATAGATTTGTTGTAGGGTATATCAATAATTGTTAGCTGGGGGGTGTATTCTGGGTTGAAAGCCAATAATTTAGCCTCATTTATCTCGCAAATCACCATACCAAAGTGGATTTGAGCCAGGTATTCAACGGGTATATTGCCTTTTGTAAGCGCCTCGTGTCGTTCACCGTTTAAGCATTTCACCTCTAGCAATACAGTTATACCATCTGGGCTATATCCTGCGTTTGGGTATTTGCTGTTAGTGACAAAGCCTGGACGGAGAACAGATATGCCGGTTTCACGCTCAAACTCAGCTATGGCTATGGGCTCAAGTACCTTGCCTCTACGCATAGCTGCTGACTGGTAGTCTGAATTATTTTTGGGCAGCGGCTTACCTTGCAAAAGCTTAATAGCTGTTGAGCCGGTCCAAAGACCCTCGCGCAGCTTGAACCATTCCGGAGAGCCTTGCTTAACATCGTGGATAGTTATCATATCGAGTTACCAACGTGCCACCAACCAGATACTTTACACTTGTATATCATTACACGCATTTCTGGGTATTTTTTATTATATTTCAAATACTTGGCTTCTTTCTTGGCCTGTGCATAACTTGATTTCTTCTTACCACAGGCGCACCTATCAACGTGATGATTGGTAGGGCCGTTGTTTGAGCGCCTCACAGTAGAACCTCTAATTCGCTTTTAACATCATCCCAATTATCTGGGTAAACACTTTTCGCGAAAGACCAAGAATTTAGTTTTTCGAGTGTTTCTTTTTGGAGTGGCTGGTACGGTGCTTTGGCGCTCGCCTTGACTTCGATTGCTCCCCAAAATCCTTCAAACAAAAATATGATATCAGGGCAACCAGTAGGGGTACCAGTACCAGGCTTAGTTTTAATAACATAACAACCTTTCTTTTTTAAATACTTAATAATATCTGTCTGTAATTTAACCTCTCTCATCTAGCCCCTCCGCTAAAATTTCTAGACCTTTTTGGCTGTTAGAAAACCCTCTGAGCCACGCTGTAGTCATTGATTTGTCTTCGGCTATATAGTATCCATTTTCGTCTTTTATAGCCCCTACAGGAGCCTCTTTAGACAAATAGTCATCAACATATACGTCTTCACCGCCAAGCAGGGTGATGGTCCGGGTAAGCTTGCCATCTATTTGGTCGAAAATCAGGTCAATAGCAGCCATCTTGCCCTTGCTTGCATTTCTCAATAAATTGGCAACTATTACCGACTTCACCATTGGGTCGTGAGGTGTTGGTTGGTTTTCTTCAATTAGTCGTTTGTTTTCAAGAACCAAAGCGATGATTTGTCGTGGCATTTCACGCATTTCTAGTAGTGTTTCACGCAGTTTAGCAGTTGCAGGGTCATATGTACTGCTTTTTGTCTTTTCACCGTTCTCAGAGCCCTCTATGAGCTTTACGCGATTTTCGCCTGGGGCTTGTGGCTCTATGCTTTCAGCATTTATATATCGGATATAAAACTTAGGCACCTTTATCTCTACAGGTGTCTCAAGCATACCGTCTATCCGGTCAAAAGCAGTTTTTATTGCGTTAGAGTTGTTGGTATCTGTACAGGCTCGTACTAAAGCACAAAGCGTTGCTTCATCAACAGTAGTGTCGCCGCTTTTCTCTATATCAACAAACTGGCTCCAGTCTTTATGTATGAGTTCTTCAAATTTTTCTTTTAATGTAGCCATTATAGTAGTGCCATTAATTGTTCGTATGTTTTATCTGTCACATCTTCTTTTGTGACTATCTCTATATTACTATTAGATTTCTGGAACATCCCCCACCTAAACGGTATATCGTCTAATTCTTCAAAACCTAAATCACCAAATACATACCTAGTAATCAATTTATCGTCTATCCTGTAAGTTTTACGCACGAAAGAAGCATTTTTAGCAGCGTGAAAAATATGCTTTTTACCCAACGCTGAAAGGCTGCGCTCATCGCACCAAGCATTATAGTCTTTGGTGAGGTCAGCGAAGTTTGTGAACGCCCATATATCTGTTCTTATAAGTTCTTCAAAATATGTCTCTGCGGTGTTTACTTCTTCGTCATAGTCTTTTTTAGCCGCTATTGTTTTGCTGCTGAACTCATAGTTGTATCCATTTTTAGCTAGTTTTTGTGCTGTTTCTAATATGTCACCAAGTAAATCGGATAAAAACCCTTTCTTACCAAAAAGCTTTTCGTCAAAGGTGTTATCTTGTGGAAAGCTGGCGTTGAAAGGTATGGTGAAAGTTCTTCGCCTCACCCCTTGCGTCTTATCAGCGAAGGTGGGTATATTATTAGCGTTGAAAATAACGTGTACGTTACCGTCTACCGACCTCATATCGTGAGTGCCTAGAACGCGAACACCGAAGGTGCTGTGCTCTGCTAGGTTTTTATAGTTTCCAGTGTCTTTAATGTGTCCATCGTTTGACTCAAGGCACACATTAGCGATACTACCGTTGAGCGACAAAACGTGCCTGTCGTCTTCTATCTGCTTTACTGTTAGTTGGTTAAACCACCTGTTGTGGCTATACGGTGCCTTACTGCCAAATATGGCATATAGAGCTTTAAGGGTTGTAGACTTTCCATTAGCACCATTACCCAGGAACCAAAACACTCCAAAGGGTTTTTTCTTCATAAATACTGGGGCTAATGCTTTTATGATATCGTCTGCTAAGTCTTTGTCACCCAAAGTAACTTCTTCGAGCCAACTTCTATGAGACTTGTTGTTTGTCGCTGATACGCTGGTCGTGTATACACAATCTTCTGGTGAGATAGCGCCGGTGAACTTTAATTTATCCATATCCCATACCCTGCCGTCCGGCATCGCAACATATTGGGCGAATGGCGTGAGGTCGTCAGCAGATGTGAAAAACAAGTGCTGTAGGTCTTTTACCTGGCTCTGCCTTATACCTGCTCCGTGAACGGAATAACAGATGCGCGCGAACTCATCACTTGAAAGCGGCTCCCAGCCATCGTCTGAGCGATAGAGCACCGCGCCCCTAAAACGGACTATGCGGTATTTACTGCGAATGGCTCTAGCCTGTTTTAGTTTTACAGTCGTTTTTTCTTCTATTTCAGATTTTGTTATCTCGTTTTCCATTGATACCCTCAATTTTTGCACTATTATTTTATTATTACCAGACCCTATATATAGCGTTGTGGATAAGTTCTTTTACGCATCTTGTTGCTCCTTAGTTTGTAGTTGGGTGAGCCTACCGTTGCACCAAGAGACAATCATCGAGGTTGCTTCAGACATGCCATATTGAATCTCTGCTCTTTTGGCGAGGTCTAATGCCATCACCCAAGTATCATATACAACATCTTGCTCTCGTTCTGTTATGTAGGCTTCTATGGCTTGTTCAAGGTCTTTCTTAATGTACTTACCTCTAGCTGGTGTGCTAAATGGCACTATATATTCATCTAGTATCTCATCTAAGCTCTCTATGGGTTCAGGGGTGGCAGGTTCAGGGTCGGTCGTAAAGCTCAATAATCGCTCGTATTCCTCTCGCCTAATTGAAACCCAACCAGGTGCGTCTTGGGATTGTACTTCCTTACTCATTACTCTCACCTCCAAGTACAGGGGTAGTAGAGTGGTTCTTAAATATTGTTACTTTAGCGAACAGCCCGTACCTAACCTTAAGCCACACGGCCAATGTTATTCCGCCGTACCTGTTAAACCCTTGTTGCCCTTCATCTACGAGTATTCTGTATTTTTTACGTTCTAGCCCTGCTATTAGGTCGTCAACTATATCTTGAGCTTTTGCTAGGCCGACAGAGGGCTTACGCTCATTTTCTTGATAGAGTCTGTTGCTTAGTTTCTCTAGTGTCTTGATTGTTTCTCTTTTACTCATCGTTCTCACCTCCAAGTAGTGTGTTAAGGTCGGCTAAAATGTTTCTAATTTCTTCAGTTGGCACACACTCGAATACTAATATACCACCACTCTCTAAATCTTTTTCGGCATATTCCGCTTCTTTTAACAGCCTATTTAGAACCTCTACCCTCCCTCGTAATACTTCTTGCTGAAGCAACCGAGTTACAGAAGATATGATGTAGCGTTGTGCGTCTTCGGGCGAATTACCCATTTTGCCGTTGCTCTTGTGCCAAATATCAATTCCCTGAGCAAGCCACGCAATTTGCACTACACTGTCTGGTGATTTCGTTTTGGTGGCTGCTTCATTTACACGCCTCTCGATTAGCTCGTCTAGGCTCTCTGTAGTGTTAGTGGTCTTACTCATTGGTTTGTTCCTTGGGTGAGTGTCTTAACTGGTTTTGCGTTTTCGCTCCATAGTAATGAGCTTTCAATTATTTCAAATTGCTTATTACCTTGTGGCGTTCCGCACTCCTTACAAACCTCTGGCTCTACTTCTTGCAAAATATAGGCGAACTGTCCGTTGTTGTGTCCAATAACCTTACACAATTTGCCGCCAAACTCTATATAGCCACCTATTAAATCATCCTTGTCCATTATTCTTCTCCTTATATTTACTTATGAGTGGGATTGAGGGGCGTGACCGCAACCGTGCGGCTGTTGCCCCGTATCGTATTGCCAACTATCTTTAGGTTGCCGTCTTTGTATCTGTTGTCTGGTTTAATCTCAATAACACTTCCAGGTACTCGCGTAGCTTTGATAACCTTACCGAACTCTGGCGATACTAGCACTGGAGGGTTTAGTGGGTCATACATCATCGCTCTCCTTTCGTTTACTATGCTATTCAGTAAGAGGTGCTAGTAGCCAGCTTGCATAGTATTTGGTGGTTTGGTTATGCCTACTAGCCCTATGCCGCTTCTGTACCGTGGTGCCGCTAACTGCTTGGGGGCTGGGCGGTACAAGACCATTTAAAGCCAACCTATTTCGGCGTACCCCACTACCAGCAATCCTTACTGAATACTTGTGTTGTGAGTAATGCCCGACAGACCAAGGATAAGCCGCTGGAGTCGCCGTCACTGGGGGTAAGCTCCTACTTCAACATCGCCCCGCTTATACGCTTTATATGTCATCTGTCGGGTACTACCCACAACTTATTTAATGTGCTGTAGGTACTTGGTGCGAAAGCTAGTGATGCCGTGTTGTGTACGACCCCTCGGGGTACGGTCTGTTCTATGCTTTCACAAGGGCCTGGCCGCTTCTTTCTCTCACTTCTTACAGTGATGTGCGAGCTCTTTACCCCACCTGCTACAGCTTTGGTGGGCTCCAAGCCTATTATTTATCTAAATATTCAAGTAAAGCGAGCCTAATAATCTGGCTACGGTTTAATGTGCTTTCTGATACCGCTAGGTCAAGCTTCATTAAAAGCTCCTCTGTTAGCTGTATTCCTACAAAAGCGTTTTTCTTATTTCTGATTCTTTTATCTGCCATAGTTATACCTCAAAATCTGGTAAATCATCTGAGCTTATATCTTTAGCCACTTCGCCACCAAGAGGCACTAATTCATCACCGCCTTTGGCTGTTGCTGGGTAGTGCCACAAGTCTCCATAAGAAGTTGTGCTGTAATTACCCGATGGCTCTGATACAAGGTACGCTTTTTTACCGATTAATCTATCATTTATAAGCTTAATTGCTATTTCTTTTGATTTCTCTGGTGTATCGGCGCTACCGAAAAGCTTTTTACCTAGCTCTCGTACAGCGTCTTTCTTTTCTTCACCAACATTATGTACCAATATGCCAAGAATTTTAGTTACAGACATACGAGCCCCGCCTTCGGTGTGAAAGTAAAGCGTACACTGTGCAGTTTTCTCGCTATCTTTTTCATCAAAAACAACTACATTAATGATTGATGCCTTATCATCTTTCTGTGTCTTTTTGGTTGTGGCCTCTGCCTCACCAATTACTACTTCGTGTGTGCCCCATTCAAAGCCCTTGCTTTGACTATACGGCTTACCTACGTTTTCTAGTACCTCATCGAGAAAACCCATCTATTTATCTCCCTGCTTGTAATAAGCGTTTATTTTATTATTAACTTCTTTTAAATCATTTGGCACAGTGTCGGTGTCGAACATATCCATCGGTGATTTAACCGGTGTCTTGTCGTCCTGACGCTTTACTACAAATACATAACCATCTGTCTCATCAAATTTCGCCTCTATAACAATATTTGTCATACCTTCTGGCAATAAATCATCTCTGATGAAAGCTCCGGTTGTTTTAAAAGTCTTATACCCTTCTGCGTCTTTGTCCATATGAGCCATAATGTAAAATGTTTGGTCAGTTGGTAAAAACACAATATCTTCTAATATACCGGTAAATGTGTGCGCTACATACTTTGGTGCCTCGTATGGGTTTTTGTCCATAAGATGCTTCGCTTTGTATAGCGTCAAGTAATAGTTAGCGTCATCAATAATCACTACCGGCGCTTTTGTCTTTGGTATTGCAGCTTTAAGCTGGTCGATATCTTTAATTAAAACTGTTTTTATATCTGTCCTGAACGGCAATTCTTTGCCCAGTGGTGAAATCACGTTTAGCTCATTCTTTTTGAAGTTGCGTAAACTGGTTGATTTACCTGAACCAGAATTACCTAAAATTATAACCAGCCTAGCCATTTGATTTACCTCTTTTACTAATCTTACCACCCTTAGAACCGGCGGCCCTAGCGAGTTCACGATTCGCGTAAAAACCTCCCGTAGTGCCCTTTTTCCCACCAAGACGGCCTATCTCTGCATAAAAGTTAGCGCCATACCTCTTTTTGTTCGTTTCTGCGGCCCTTAAACCACCTTTTTCTGTACCTGACATCTTAAATCTCCTTACCTTTATTATCATACTTTTTATTAAACCTGCCGACTAAAAATGGTACTAGGAACGCAACAAGCCCTGCAACATATAAGAAAAACAGGATTACTTTGTTTATCTCTGAGCCGTGTCTTGCGATATATTTACCTAAGTAATATCCGTTAAATATAAGTCCTATAAATGTAACTACATAAAACACCAAATATACGACAAATAATACTTCTATCATACTAAACTCCTTTGAGCTTCTTGGTTATATATTGAGTCTTAGACTCAGTAACACCTGTAGGTAATTTACCCTCAAGCGTTACTGATGCCTTTACTTTTGTTGTATCAAGTGTTGATTTTACAAATTCTGCTGGAACGCTCTCTATATCTTCTGCCTTGTAACTTGTACGCTCGGCAAGGGTAATATAGCCCCAGTCGCCATCTATCTTTACGACACCATTATCAATCATAGCTTGCTTAATCTGTTCAGTAACAGCATCGGCTGCTTCTTTCGCCTCTTTGAGCTGTGCCTCAAGTACCGCGTACTTCTTTAGGGCCACTAAGCTTTTGTGGTTTATGAATCGTTGTAGTTCTTTTGTACCCATGTCTTCTGTCTCCTTAGTCTAATAATTTATATAACTCTGCTTCCACCGTTTCTTTAGTCTCAACTGGTGCTGGAGTGCTGTAGCGTTGCTCAAAGTTTGACCTCGACTGTTTCACTTTTTCTGCTTCTTTTGGACAATACCAGCGTACTTTGCCACTCATGCCTCTGTACCAATACCACCCACCTCTGTCTGTGCCAACTTTGATATAGTCTTTGGTCTTACAGGCGTGGCAAGTAACCGGCAAACCAACTTTTAATATCGTTTCTCTTGCCATAAAAGCACCTTTACTTTATTACCTATCTTCTTCGTTATCCCAATATATTCTGATGATATATTTTTTACTTGAATTTTCACCTGCCTGAACTCCCTCTCACGTTAAATTAATGAGCCCAATATATCCCAAACTGGAGGGAATATATAGCTGATTGTCATAACCAGCGCCCACGTTAGCACTAAGCCAAACTTGTGGCGTTTGATTATATGCCAAACCAAACCCATTGTGCTCACTTCGTTCAGAGCCTCGTTAGTTGCTTTATTTTTTATAGCCTTTGCGCTACCAACCTTAAAAGGTGTAGCCTCGTAACTCATAGTTTTTGTCATAGCGTTCTCCTTCTTGCTTATCTGACATTTTAATTTTATCAAACTAATGCTTATTTGTCAATAGACTTTTTTAATTATTTATCCACAGGGTATCTTGAAAATCACGTTTGTTTTTCAAACAATCCCATACATCACGGTCTACAGTGTTTTTGGCATTGAACAGATAATATGTACACTTCTTGGTCTGCCCCTGCCGGTGTGTACGCCCAATTGACTGCTCAAACTCTTGGTAACTATATGTTGGACTAAAATATACCGTGACATTTGCCCATTGTAGATTTAAGCCGGTGCTGGCACTCTTATAGTGCGCGACTAATACCGTATTTGATATATCAGCATCAGCACTCGGTAATTTGTCGTGTACTTCGCCGTCATAGCGCAATATTTTCTTTTCAGTTTTGCTTAACGCTTTCAAAATCGCTTTACGCTCACTTATATAGTTATAGAAAACTACTATATTATGGTCTGTGTCGTTCACTACCGACAATAAGTGGTCAAGCCTCCCATCTGTGGTAGTCTGGCGTAATACAGAAAGTAAACGGCTAGAGTTATCGAAAACCTCACCAGTTTTCTTGTCCATGCGCGTGACTTTGTACTCTAAATACTTTTTCATCAACTTACTTGGCAAGGTAATATTTACCGGTATCATGTGCCGGTCTGGTAGTTTCTTGGCTTGGTCTGCCGTTAGTCTGCTTGTGATTGTATCTAGCTGGCGTTGCATCTCATCTATATTGTTATAGCCAATAATCTCCGGAAAACCTTTGTAGTCCACTATTCTACAATATTTATTTTTAAACTCGGTTATGCCTTTTGTATAACCGAATAGCTTAGAGTAGCCCGCAAAATCAATCCAACCGTTAGGCATAGGCGTGCCACTCAAGCCAATAAATAAACCGCCTGAACGTGTTATTTCATAAATGGCTTTAGATTGTTTACTCTGTGGGTTTTTCAAGCTGTGGCACTCATCAGCAATAACATCATAGACAATGCCACCATTACGCGCGCCAGTGTACTGCCACCACCTCGGACGCTTTGTGTCTTTGTCCATAAGTCGCAAGCGTTCATAGCTTATATAGGTTATGTCCGATATCTCTAGTGGGTATTGCTCTATATTATAAAACCACCTTTTTGACTCCTCTTGCCAGTCTCCGGTGCGTATTTTGCTTGCCGGTGCTACCACTAATAATGGTCTGCCGGTCTGTTGCCGTTGCCAATACGCAAGACTGGAAACAGTTTTGCCTGTTCCCAAATCCCACGCCATAATTTTACTGCCCTGCATACCTTCTATGGCTTGCTGTTGATAATCAAATAACTTCATTATGTTTCACTATCTCTATTATCTAATTTCTTACGCACAATAGCACTCCTTGTGATATGGGTCACCGTCTATGTCGAAAAATGTTTCAGTCATATCGTTTGATAGTTCACCACACTTGGTGCAAACACTAACATTTTCACAAATAGGGGTGTCAAAACTATCGTCAGGACTATCCCAAAACTCGGGGTCAATATATATATCAGCGTCATGTACTCTGCATATATATTTATTACCACCGATAAGGTCTACATTTTCTAAACATTGTATTGTGTCGTGCATCACTTAACCCTCCTGCCTAATTGATACCCACTTATCCACGCCCGCGCTAAAAATTCCGCGTCATCTTCTGTTTGCAAACCAGTGTAGCCAACAATAAGCTTATCTTCATTGTCGTTTAACTTTGTATTGTTGACATCTACGTTATAAACTTTGTTGTCACCGTCATAATGTATATGGACTTCTATTCCGTCAAAGTGTAAAGCATTTATAATAGTGCTCATTACAAAACCGCATACTTTCCTTTATGTTCTAAAACTGTTGCAAGCAAGTCAAAACTCTTTTGTGGTTGCCCATTGTGTGCAAACGTGTCTAACACTTCTGTTCTAGGGTCGTTGCCTATAACCGTTACACCGTCAACCACTCTTTTTCTGATTGTTAAGTGTATGCTAGCACCGCCCTCTTGCCATATATCAATGCCGTAGCGGTCTTCGTGCGTTATGGGGCACTCAAAAGTATCTGATTTTTTCCAGTGAATAGGCTTGCGTGAATTGCGCGCCCTGCCCTTGTTTGCCCATATCCGAACATCTTCGCTAATAAGCGTGTAATATTCTTGTGGTGTCAATCCGTACATCTTATTTAACCTCCTTGCAATGTATAACACTGCTGTTATCTTCGTACTTTATTACCACTTCACAAGGGTTAACTGTGCCGTATAGGGTATAATCAAACACCATACCTATTACCACCACTGATACCGCCCCAACAATTAAACCGATTATAAAGTTTTTCATAGTTGTTATACCTCTAAAAAGTTATTATAAATATAGCTTGCAAGCTCGCCCCTGCTAAAGTCTTGCATATCGCCGATTAGCTCGAATATACCGTCAGCGCCATTGTTTTTAATGTCATCATATACACTGGCACGGCTCAAGTTGTTATATAACCACATTAAGCGCTCGCCGTGATAATCATCACGCCAATCAATCTCGTATAGCTCATTTTCGGTAAACTCACCGCTGTAGCGCTCGTGCTCGTCTATAAGTTGCACAAGTGTATATAGCACATAGTAGTATTCGTCTAAGTCAGCAAAATTATAGTCATCATATTGACTGCTTAACTCTTGCCACGTTTCGCGCATTGTCTCTGGTGTATCGTCACCAAAATAGTAGTAAGTGTCGCCACTTTTGGCGCGTGTGCCGACTTTCATATATTTATAAACGTCTTTAGCTTTAAACTTATTTATAGTTGTCATAATTCTTACCCCTTGTCTTTAATTAGTTATTTACCTTTAATATTGGTGTCAAGCTCAGTTCGTCAAGCACAAACAGTAACCGCATAAAGTCATCTGTGTCTAAGTTATACTTTGGCTTGTCGTTAGGGTATAGCACGCTATACATTTCTTGACTTAGTTTGTTCAGGTGTTCTTGTGTCATTTTGTACCTCTTTTATAAGTTACATTTATATAATTGTGGCTTATCTAGCCATTACGAGTATTGCCGACTGTTCAAACCTCGTTTTAGGTCGCGTATAGTCATTTTCATTTATTACGCTTTTTTACAATACCCATAATAGATAGACAACTCACTTATGCACTAACGCCCACGCGGTACGTTATCCAGACATCATCAAAGCTCACGCCTACAGCGCAGAGGTGAATGTATAGGTTTTGGCTAATCGGTGCTTTTTATTAAATAAGGTTCACGATTATTGCTTATTGTCAGCGTTCCATTTGCTTGACTAACCCCAATTATAGGGCACTGGCAATGGTATGTCAATAGTAAAATATGGTGATTGTTAGTTGAAAGGTGTTATGTATTACAATATTACAACGAATTGGTGGAATTAACAGAGGTAAAACATATTATATAATGTTACAGCTAGAATACCAAAAGTTGACAAGTAGGTGTAACATTTTGTAGTAGGTGTTTTTTGGATTAGAAAACAGTGGTAGGTTGTATGTAACAAAAAAGCCTAAAAACCCTTTAAAATTCTGTTACAAGTATATACTTATATAGTTATAATATAAATATATATATATATATACCGTAGTGTTTTGTAATGACACAACTTGTACTTGTAACATGATACATAGGTTAGACAATAATAATGGCTATTTGTCAATGAATAGGTGTATATAATGGGTATTGAATATGGTTGTACCCCTGTTAGGTAATGTCGCGCAAGATGTATTTTGCGACATTGTGCGGTACTACACAATATATATGTATGGTTGTCAATGATTTAATATGTGTGACGCGGTCAAGCATGGCATGGTGTCAGGTGATCATGGGTGTTGTGTGAATCGAGACGGGGGGGTCGTGTGTTGCGTCCCGTCTGTAGCGTATACATCCCCCTCCCCAAAATTCTCATAAAAATTCACTACTTTGACAAATCCCATAAATCATTACATAACAATAATGTATAGTAAAAGCATGGAAAAATACGAAAACTCTATATACTCGCAGCAAGGCGAGGACGGTGTAATAGCACGGATTTTTGAACTTATTGGCACGGACTCTCGGTTTGCCTTAGACATTGGGGCTTACGATGGACGCATTACTAGTAATGTGATGGCGTTGGAGGATTTGGGTTGGGAGGCGTGTAAGTTGGAGGGTGGTGAGATAGCTGATACGGAGGAGGCGAGGCGGAACGGGGTGAAGAAGCATTGGGTCACACGGGAAAATGTGTGTGAGCTGATGGAGCGGTATGGGGTGCCGAAGAATGTGGATTTTTTGAGTTTGGATATAGATTCGATTGATTATTGGGTGCTGAAGGGGCTGTTGGATGGTGGGTGGCGGCCACGAGCGATGGTGACTGAGTATAACGCGACATATGGGCCGGTGCTACCTGTGGTCGTGAAGTATCCGCTGCCGGAGCATTTGAAGTGGGGGGATTACTACGGGGCGAGTTTGGCGGCGTTTTATTACTTACTGAGGGATTATCAGTATCGGTTGGTGTATTGCGAGAGCCAGGGCGTGAACGCGTTTTGGGTGCGTGATGACTTAGCAACTAAAGAGTTACCAAGTTTGTCCCCAGGTGAGGCGTATAAGCCACCGCAATATGGCAAGAAAGATAGGTGGGATAACTGGACGGGGCATGAGCACCTAGATGGCTGGATGGAGTTTAATAGGCGGGGTATTTACGAGTAGGACGTTTGTGGTATTATTAAACTATGTACGGAACACCAATAACTTATATGAACAAAAAGCAGCTAAAGCATATTTGTCGCTTGAAGCAGCTTAACTACTCGGCTATTTCAACCGAGTCTGCCCTTGTAACATTAATTAACGCTTAAAAGGATTAAAGATGAGCAAGAAGAAAGAAGATGTAGTGGAAGCAGTTTCACACGAAGTTGAGGGCATTGATCCTTACTCAGCCGGTAAGCACATACCAAACCCAGAGCCGAACAACGGTAAGGGCGAAGACGTTAGCGAATAACAGCACCCTATAGACCAGTTAGATGTTTTTTATCTAGCTGGTTTTTGATATTATGTGAGTATGGCAAAATTAAAAATAAATCGCGGAACAACATACACAATTGGTGTGCTTTATAAGAAAAACGGCGAAGTAGCGACTCTAGTGGGAGCAGCTGTGCGTTTTACTATGAAAAGCGCTGAATATGACAGCAGCACGGACGACTCTACGGCGGTGGTTACTAAAGATGTAACTACAGGCACAGCCCAGGGCGAGGCGACCATTACTATTGACCCTGTAGATACAGCAACACTTGAGCCCAACACTTACTACTACGACATTAAAGTAGAAGAAGCTGGTGGGGCGGTGTATAAGATTGATGAGGGTACGGTTGTTCTAGACGGCAGCCCTACAAATAGGTTAGTCTGATGGCTGATGTCTCTGTTGTTGCAAATGTGAAAGATGGCTCTGTTTCTAACAACGGAGTTTCTGGCGGTGCCACCGTATCAACACAAGTCACCAGTAATCAGCCAATAAACGCCTCAGTAGTTACGGGCGCTAAGGGCGACAAGGGAGATACGGGCGACCAGGGAGAGCCTGGCACAATAGTGGCGGTAAGTACGACACCCCCAGTGTCTCCTCAAGTCGGGGATTTGTGGGTAGATATATCATGAATAATTTAAGGAGAAAATAAAATGGCAGCAGGAAACTGGACATTTACAAACCAAACTCGAACTAGCCTATTAAACGGCGACTTCGACCTAAACAGCGATACATTTAAAATCGCTCTCTTTCAATCAACATCAAACATTGGCGCAAGCTCAACAACTTACGCTGGTGTGACTAACGAAGTATCAAACGGCAACGGCTATACCACAGGTGGTAACACGGTGACAGGCTCACTATCTGGCACAACTACTGTGACTTTTGACACAACAGACCCAGCAGTATGGACTGCATCGGGCGCAGGTTTTAGCGCTCGCTTCGCGGTACTTTACGAAGTATCTGGCAACGTGATTGCATATTGCTTGCTAGACAGCACCCCAGCAGACGTTACCATCACAGCTGGCAATACTTTGACCCTCACAATTAACGCTTCTGGCGTATTCACACTATCATAAAGGAGTTACGCAATGGCAATCACAACACGAGACCAGCTCATAGACTCAATGGGTAACAACACGAGTCGTTTGATTATAGACAAGCTTTCAATAGCCAACACCGCAGCCAACCAGTTCCATTCACTGTGGCGAGCGACAGGACAGCCTGGACAGGGTGCTATCCCTGGTGCCGCAGCAACTTGCGACAACACGCTCACAGGCGCAATACAGTTTACTCAGCAGACAGCTCCAGCAACTAGCTATATGGGTATTCTTGAGGGTCTCTCTACTAACGCGGGTACTACAATTGAGATACACGACAGGCTGATGCACATGGGCGGGCTGTCTGGGACGACTGCTTCTCCGACATCACAGACTGTAAACCTTGACCTACACGCCAACATCGCCAACGACAACCTAACTGAAAGAATTGGCGATAGCAACTACTCAGATGTACAGTGGTGGTTGGAATGGTATTTTGACACTGGTGCAACCAACACTTCTGTAACTGTCAACGTCACATATAATGATGGTACTTCGGGCGACCTTACGGCTACTGGTAACATAGGTACTACTCGTAGAGCCTCATTCATGTTCCCACTTAACTCTCTTATCCCAGCCGCTAAATCTGGGTTCTACATCCGTGATGTGAACTCCCTTGTATTGTCGGCAGCAACAGGTACGGCAGGTAGTTTTGGTGTAACTGCTACTCGTTATCGTGCGGGTCTTTACCAGCCAATCGCTAATGCTCGCTTTACGGCAGACTGGGCCAGTCTTGGACTCCCAGAAATCCCGAACGAAAGCTGTTTATTCCCCATACAATTGGCAAGCACAACTACGACTGGGACCGTTAGGGCAACTGGCAAGATAATACACGGATAGGGGCTCGCTACTATGGCAGTTAAGTTCCCCCAGCTAGACAACCCATATTCAGGTGGTGCAGACATCTGGGACGATGGTTTAGCTGGAGAAATTTTATTACAAGACTATTTTGAGGCTGCTACTGGTGGCTCAGTTAGTGTTACCCCAGGCGTAGCAACCCTTACGACAACTCGGTTTACTCCTACTGTTGCGGCGACCAATCACATATCTGTTACCCCTGGAGCTGCCAGTCTTACCACGACACGACTAACTCCAACAGTCTTGGTGAACACGCCTGTCACCCCAGGTACGGCAGCTCTTACGACAAGCCGACTAACCCCTACTGTCACAACGACAAATAACTACGCCATAACAACAGCCTCACCAGTAAACATCACCATTGCTCAACAAATACCCGCCGTTTTCGTAAGCGATAACAAATTTGTCACTACTGCCACCCCAACCAACCTAACCACCACTCATAATGCACCAACGGTCATTGTGTCTGATAACAAATCGGTTACATTGACTACTGGTTCATTATTGGTAACACTCCACGCTCCCGGTGTCGCAATATCATCGGGCAGCAACGTAACGCCCGGCGTTAGCTCACTGTCGCTTACGCCCTTTGCCCCGGTGGTTGCGTTCACTGATAACAAGCAAATCACACTACACACCCCAATATCTATAACCATCACTTTGCAGCTCCCTACGGTGATGGTGACTAATAACATATTCATTACGCCCGGTACCGGTTCATTGGTTGTGTCGAGGTTTGTGCCAACAATAGTAGCCACTGATAACAAAACTATAACAACCACAGCTCCGGCATCGCTTACTGTCACCCCGAGTGCTCCGTACATTAGTCTCGGTACCGTAGTAACACCAGGCACGACTACTTTATCAGCTACAACACTTACTCCTTCCATAACGGCCACCTATAACGCCTTTATAACCCCAGGCGTAGCAACCCTTACACTATCGGCCATTGGCGCAGATGTTTCATACACCACAATCTTCTTCGCCCCATATTATTACAACGGTAATCAGTGGGTTAAGAAGCCGGTTAAATATTGGGACGGCTCCGAATGGCAAGAGAAAATAATGAGAGCGTGGTCAGGGAGTGACTGGCGCTCTTAATAGTTGTTTGGTATTTCTGAACGGTTTGGTGGTGTATCCCATCTCCAAGCGTACCAGGTAGTGTCTGAATAAGGCTCCCATTTGAACTTATCCACAGGTACTTTAGCGACTCCGGTAAGTTCGTCTTTTACACCGATACCAACTAATAATTCTTCATCTTTCTTAGACCAAACCATATCACAGACAAATTCAATTGTTTCTTTGAGCTTCTCTCTCCATCCCACATTAAAGTGGAAAAACTGACTGTGGTGCGTCAAGTTACCATCTTCGTCCCACCTAAGCGCTAAAGTCGCATAAGTGCGCTCAGAGTGCACCTGGGTTACAACGTGAGCCACTGATATATATCCGTCTTTGTATGGTAATAATTTAGTCCCATTGTGGATAAACAGGTCGTTTGGTTCACCAATTACTTCGTCATTTTTCACAATTTGTGTTGGGCTGTAGATAAAGTCGAATTTATCGTTTGGCGACTCTGTAGGCGACCAGTTCTTCTCAGCGTGTCCAAATGGCCTCCCCCAGTCTTTTAAGAGCTTATAGGTGCCTTTTTCGTAGTCTATAAGTATTTCAGCCTGTCTAATGCCATAATGCCCATTTTCTATAGGTATTGATACGCCGATGCCGTGTAGCCCATCTTTTCGCCAAAATAGTCGCACATCTTCAATACCCCACTGAAAGCCAGGATAATCTTCTTCTGGTACAACTTCTTTCAGGCCGCTAATCTCCATTTTTTCTATGTCGAATAAACCAATACTAAGATAGTTTTGGTAATGATTTGGGTGCTCCCAGCCCTCAAATCGTTCAAGATTGGTGGTGCAAGACCGAATACTTATCCACAGGTTTCCCTTGTCGTCATAAGCAAGTCCAGGGTTATAATCGACTTCTTTACCGGTGTCTAATTTTAGTATTTTCACATCTACATTTATGTTGTGTAGGATGCCTTCTTTTACTATTGTGTGTACGCTCATATGATATATTTATAACATGATTAACATAAATTATCTCTTACACATATTAGGAACAGACAAAATAACGGATTTGGTGGAAAACATAGACTTACCACCAATCGACATAAATCTAGCGATTTGGGAGGCCGTAGAGAATGGTTGGGTAGAATTAGACGAAATAAAGGGCACAATCAAGGCTCTTACGACACACATACCTACTTGTGATTCGGAACTAGCAGATAAGTTACTCGCTGTTGTTGAATATTATGCTTCAAAAGAAATCAATGTTACGAGGGGTGTGCTAAATAATACTGTGAAAGACCCTGTAACTGGGCTTGGCTATAAGTGGCACGATTATCTCACATCATTACAATGGCTTATAGACAACGGTAAATTAGAAGAAGAAGAAGTTGTCGTACCAGAGAACGGTAAGCGTCCATATCACAAATTTGTATTTTTGGGCATACCTGGCAACCCAAACCAAGAATGGAACGCCCGTGAAGTGAACAAGTGGATTGCTAATTTTAGTAAAAGTAAAGTAAAATAAAAATAGGCCATTGGCCTTGTCTTCTGTTAGACACAACCCCAGCGTAAAAAACTGGGGTTGTTTTATTTGTTTATGGTATTATTTAAGTATGAAAACTAATAAAATAATAAAGGAATAAAAAGTATGTCAGCCGTACCAGATAGAGTTACTAATAGACAAATGGGTACATTTTGGCGAGGCTCAGATGGCAACGTTTGGGTAAGTGGTGACGCAGGAACAAATAGTGCCGGTAAATATGACCCCAATAGTGCAGGTTATTGGGATTCTTTGGGTTATGTCCAAATAGCAGACCCCAACCCACAGCAAAGTATTGAGTCTTCACCTGCGCCTGTTGGCGGTGGTGGTGGCGGTAGCTCATCAGTTTTTAACCAAGCAGCAGCTCGTAACACCCAAATAGCCATTGATGAAATACCAGGGTTACTTGATGGCGCGCTCAAAGCAGAGGGTAATAGATACAAGAATGTTACAAAAGGTTTTGATACCCAGGAAGCCCAACAGAGAGCTGGCTATGACCAGGACACAATGTCTAACATAAATAATTATGATAGAAACATGATGGCTTCTGTTCGTGCTGGTGTAAAAGGTTTTAAAAACTTAATGGCTTTACTTCGTGGTACGGGTATGGAGGATAGGGCACGAGAAATAGTTGGTGAGCAAACATCTGAGGATATCCGTACAGGCTATGATACTCGTACTGACAACCAGGCAGAACTTGACGCTGTTCTTAGTTCTTTCTTGACCAACTTAGGTACCAAGAGAGATGAAGCTAAAGACACTTATGAAAATAATCAAAGAGCTGTTAATCGTGAATACAACACACAGCTTCAAAACCTCTATGGCAAAATGGCTGGTTTTTATTCAGATGTTGATAATACCGGTGAAGCTAACCAGTGGATGACTCGTGCCGGTAATTTAACTCCAAAAATAGCTGATAATAGCGTTTCTAAAGTAAGTCTATACGACCAGACACCAGTAACCGTTAAAGCGCCTGAAATAACAGCATTTAAGGCACCCGTAGACCAGGCAGTAGGCTATGCAGACAATAGTCAGCTTGGTTCAGGTATATTCTCTATAGGCCAGCGCCGCAAACGAGAGACAGCACCAGCAGGAGTCTAGTGTGGGTTTCGGTGATTTTTTACGAGGCGTAGTCGCCCAGGTAAACCCATTTGATAATGGGAAAACTTATGGTACTTACAACCCGCCACGAAAGCGCCGAGAAGACGAAGAACGCTTCAATGCACCACAGGTGCGAATCAACCCAGAATATGATGTAGATAGCCCTGTTATACAGGTACGAAAACCTAAAAATGAGTTTGGTACGCTAAACAATACTCGTCCTGGTGGGCAACAAATTAATAATACTGTACCTGTCGTTAAAGAATATGAAAAGCCACAATCAAATGACAAAAGAAGTCTTGGTTCTAAGGTTTTTGACCAGGTAAACCCATTTGATAATAACCGCACATTTCAAAATGCTGGGCAGCAGAAAAAACCAAATTTTGTACAAAGAAATTTATCCCCTACAGGTATATTTAACATCGGTAAGGAGGTTGTTCAGGGTGCGGCGCGATATCCTATCGAATTAGGTGGATTAGTGCCAGGTGTCTATAGCAGGGTAAGAGCTGCCGAAGACGCAAGAGCGAGAGGCGCAACAGAGAGTGAAATTGCAAAAGCAGCAGATGACGCTAGAGGACCATCGTGGCAGCCAAGTGGTTGGCAAAAAAGACTTTTTGGTGATGCTCCAATTAAGCCATTATCTGAAACGGGTGAAGATTTAAGTAACTTTTCAGAAGAAAAATTAGGTGTTAAGCCAAACCCAGCGATACCAACTGGTGCTTTGATGCTTTTGTCGCTTTTGCCTGGGGCAGCAGGTTTGCTCAAGAATTCTATTAAAAAAGAGGCTACGTTTGTTCCAAAAGCCACGAGCGATGTCGCCACTACATCTTCTTTACCAGCACCACAATCAATTGAAACGAATATACCGGTTAATGTTCAAAATGATTTTCCAGAATTGGTAAATGTCCGTAATTTAACTGAGCCAGGGCAGTTGATACAAGAGGTGGTAGGTGACGCGACTACAGCTACACCAAACCCGCTTATACAGAGAAACGCACAGCAAGCCGCAGAACAAGCTTTACGAGATAGGGCGTTTGAAGTAAATCGTGCCGCTAGACCAGACCCAGCAGTTGAAGGCATAACCATACCAGAAACACAACCATATTCACTCGACCCAACAGCAGTAAAAGGTTCTCAAGATAAGATTATTGAAGAATATGCAACATTCTTAAAAGAACGTGGTCAGGGTAACGGAGTAGATATACTGCCAGACGGTAGACGTGCTTCTAATAATCTTCGTAATGACCGCACTAAAGGCAAGCGTATGACAAACGCTGATTGGCTGGAAGAAGCCAAAATACAGATTGAAAGCGGCCAAGCCCCCGATGAGCTTATTAAAGCCTATAAAGAGGCAGCAGACCCAGAGGTACAATCACTATTGGCTAAAGGTGAACAGCCAGACACCCCAGTGGGTAAGCCAATAGCCGTCAAAGAAGTAAAGCCCATAGAAGTAATTGATAAGACTAATGTCCCTAAAGATTTGCCAGAAACACCTGGGACAGTACGCACCACCACCTCAACAGACCCTCTTGCAGCAAAAACACAACTTGCCGCTAAACAAACGCCTACTGTCCCAATTCCTAAAGTTGGTTCTATATTACCTGATGGTACGAAAGTTACTAGAAGGATGGTTGCGACAGAACGTAGTCAGCGTAAATTATCGAACCAATTAGCGAAACAACAAGAAGGAACAGCTCTTAATATGGAACGCATAAGTGCTGGAAACGGTACACCACTAGGCGATAACCCTGGCATTATTAAGAGTGGGAAACTTAAAAAGAGTAAGAATGGTGTGTACGAGTCAGCTACACTGGTTGACCAGCAATCTACTGCCGCAACCGAAACCAGCACTATGTCTGGCGCAGATATTATTACTAGGGGTAGGGAAAACATCAAAAATAGTGGCAGTATAACATCACAAGATAGACGAGCAATTAGTGATGTATTATTCGATAACCCTCGTTATAAAGCAAGCGACCCAGAGTTTGAGGAGCTTGTAAAGTTGTATAAAGAAGACGGAACAGCTCTCGCACAAGAAATGGCGATGAGAAACAATAGAGTTGCCCGCCGAACGCAGACAGGCACCCAAATATCAAATCATACAGTTAGCAAGATGTATGCCTACGCAGATGACCCGACAAAGGTAACAGATGAAATGATAAGTTCGATTCAAAAAGCAGCCGATGAGTTTGCTGATTTGCGTGATGCAGCAGTTAGGGCAGCCGATGAGTTTAATGGAAACCCAACCAGAGAAAACTACAATAAGTTTAATAAACTTAGTAAACAGGCAGATAAAGCCGAAACAAATCTTAACCGTACAGAATATGATGTAGCAAAAAAAGCTCTTAAAGGGAATAAAAATGTTGAAGTTAAGCGATTCGTTGAAGACCAGGCAGATAAAGCCGACCAATACACTATGGACTTCGTTGATTCGGCTTTACTATCTAGTACGGGTACCTTTGTTCGTAACTTTACCAACGCAGGATTATCAAGCGTAGAAGAAGGTCTATTCGGTGGAGTTGGTGCTAGAGCTGGCCGCCTTTCAAGCAAAAATGGTGAAAAAGGACTTGCTGGTGGCGGTATAGGTCGAGGTTCGTTTAGTGGTTTTGGTAACGGTGTCAGAAACATAGTAGATGCCTCGAAAGCAAGAGCTAAGAATGCTGGCTGGAACCCAATTGAACATATGAAAAACTGGTCTACCACAGGCAACCAACTAGGCGATACTATGATTGGGGCTAATGTTAATAGAGGTGTCCGCAATCATTACGAAACGCTCCTAAAAAGAGAAGGCTACAGTGGTGATGAGCTTCGTATGAGAGCAGACGTTATGGCTCGAACTGACCCACAAAACATAGCCGACACAAAATACGCACCACAAGCCCGAAAAGATGCTGGTTTAGGTAGTGGGGTATCTAAGAGAAGTGCTTTAGAAAAAACTGCACAACGATGGATAGCCGACCAAATAGGCGACTCTCTTGGCCCTAACTCTGTAAATGTAGCAGAAAATGTATCTAAGGCAGTTACCAGAGCGTTTATTGGCTTTCCTAGCGCAGTTGGCCGCTCAATCATAGCTGGCTCACAAAGGGTTGTGCCTCTTGCAAATGCAGACACGTTCAAGATATTTACTTCTAAAAATGCTGACGATAGGGCACTCGCCATCAAAAACTCTATAAAGAAATCTGGTACTGCTGCAACAATGTTCGGGATATTCAACGTGCTTGGTGGTTCTGGCGCAATTAGCGGCCCATACCCAGACGACCCTAACGAAAGAGCTAGGTGGGAGAGAGATGGTAAAAAGGCAAACAGTATTAAAATAGGGGGAGCATGGTATGACTTACCTTCTTACATGGGTTCATTTGGTGTGCCTATTGTCGTTTATTCAGCTATGGGCCGCAACGGTGGTTTGACAAAAGAAGCTCTTATAGAAATAGGAAAATCCCTTAAAGATATGTCCCCTACCGAAAGTCTTGTTAAAGCAAGCGAGGCCCTAGATAGCGAAAACAATTTTGACAAATATACTCAGAACCTTGCGGTAAGCGCTACTCGTATGGCAACACCATATGGCTCGTTGTTGAACCAGTTGAGCAAGGTATTTGATGAGACTCAGAACGATACCTCTAGTGATTCATGGGCAGGGGGAGTTCTTAATAAAATAATTGATGGCATACCATTTGTAGACACTAAAGGCCCATTTGCACTACCAGATAAGACAGATAAAGAAGGCAATACGCTATATAACCCATCTGTAGTTGAAACTATGGTTGGTGCAGCAGGTGCAGTCCAGACTGGTGGTGTTGAGCGCTCAAAAGAAATTGACGCTGAGATTCAAGACAAAGTAAAAACTATAGATAAATACGGTTTACTTAATGATAAGAATATAGATGGTGTGCTTGAAAGTACCGGCCTAGAAGCCTATAACAAGCTTAAAGCTGGTAAAAAGATAGATGAAAGTGACATTAAGGCGTTGCAAGAAGGTTTAGTTAAAAATGTTGACCTTGCCAGCCCAGAAACGGCTTACCTTGAGCGCGGGCAATACGACACCCATTTAGGTGTTTTAAAACTTAAGCGCGACTTAAAAGCAAGTGACCCAACCGTACCACCAAGTAGCCTAGAAAGAATTGAAACAGAAATCAAGCGAGGTGAAATATACAAAGATAAGCAAATACCTTATGAAGACATCTCAAACTACAAGAGTATTGACGTGGAAGAATGGCGAGATTTGGGCGACCCAGAGAGCGAAAACTACGACAAAGACCTTTACCAAAAACTCTGGGACATCGACCAGCTTATGACCAAAGATGGGGTTTCATATAAGCGTGGTGACTCAACTAAGGCAAAATACTACGAAAAACAGCGCAAAGGCGGCTCTGGTCGTGGCCGCTCTGGTGCAAGAATGGGTACAGACTTTGGTACACTAAAGGCCAGCTCATACGGCCCCAAAGTTAAAGAATACGCCTCTATTGGACAACAGACCGGCTCAATACCAAGAATTAAGACAATTCGCCCGAATATATACCACAAAATAACAACTTCGGGTTAAAATATAAACAGGAAATAAAATAATGGCAGCAATTGACGACATACGACAACTAGCACAAGATACATACTACAGCATCAATGGTACTGAGAATGATGATACTGATGAAGATTTAGAAACGTTTGAAAATAATTTCATACGCGGATTTAATCTTTGGCTGGATGAATATGAGACAGAAACATATTGGAACCAAGTCAGGGATAATGATTTTGAGCTTGCTACAATTGCGAACACCACAGATTACTCTTTTGAGCTACCAGATGAGTACAGAACACCGATTATAAATGAGAATAAATATCTTAAATTTATAGTAGACGGCACAGTTATAGCCCAATTCAAAATGGTGAACCCAAACCAAACCGTAGTTGATGATGACTTCACTCGGCCAGATAGGGCTACGTTTGTTGGTAGGAACATTGTTTTATCACGCCCACCAACGGATGCAGAGATAGGGGCGACCATTGTATTAGATGTCGTACAATATATACCGAAACTTACTCGCACTAATGCAGACGCTCTAGGGGTTATATACAGCAAGCAAATAGCTGTTTTAGGTGTTGCTAAGAATAATACCTTATCTGACTTAACAAAGGTTACACTTAGCCCTAGTTTTGCTCAAAAATACTCAAATGAATTATCAAAGGCCATAGCGATAAACAACCAATCTAATGATATTGATGATATGCGAGGTGACAGCTATAGCCACATAGCAGGGATTTGGTAGATGGCAGTTGAAAAACCTGTACAAGTTAAGGGTGCAACAATTGTATCTAACCAGGTTACTTCTTTTGATGGTGGCTTAGATGAGCGTGGCGATTACAATATTGCCTCCAACACCTACAGCGTGGGGCTAAACGCCTGGGTGAATTCGGCAGGGAATCTCACAAAGCGACTTGGTAAGAAAAAATGGCTTCCAAATACCGTTGGTTTTAACGGTGAAGTATCAACCGTTTATTACGACAACCAGATTTATTACTTTGTTGCAGATGACGAAGAAGTAAAATACTGTCAAGAAAATGATACGTCTTGGACTTCTTGTGGTGGTGCTAACGCCATAACAACTGATGCTGGCGTAATCACCACTTTCTTGCGTATAAATGACCTACTTTTGTGTATGAACGGTGTAGACCCATTACGATACATCGATTTATCAACTTTACAAATGGTGCAGTTTACAGAAGTAGATGACCCCACAAGTACACTCACCTGTGCCGCTACGGGCATATCCACCACAGGTAGCTATGTAGTGTACTACGCAATAGACTACAATAGTAACGGCGGCGGGAGAACAGGTATTGGTCCAATAAAAACTCAATCCGTTTCTAAAAGCCGTTCGCTTTGGGCAGAAGATGGCACAGAATACCTCACAATTAGCTTTAACGACACGCCCCCCGTTGGCGCTCAAAGCCGTAACCTATACGGGGCGGTTAAATTAGTAGGAACCACTCCTGTAGCAAGCGACTTAGTGAGGCTTGCTACTGATATTCCACTAGGTACCACAAGCTTTGTAGATAATGGTTCGGTGCTCTTTGATATAGGTTACGACTTTGCATCAGAAACAAACTCAACAGCAGGTATTAAAGCCAGTAGAGGTATGCTTGTGGATAAGACCCCTATACTTTATGGCGACCCAGAAAACGCCTATGACCTAGTTTTCGGCTCTATTACTGACGATGGCGTTTCTTTTAGTGATAGCAACTCACAAAGGTTGCCACTACTAAAAGGTACGAACTATTACCCCACCTCTGTTATTGGTTTTAGGAACAACCAAAACATACCAACACTTCTTACACTATTCTCTGGAACTGAGGGTGTTTCTAAACAACAGACGATTAGTAAGAAGACAGTCACATATGGCAACAACACAATCACCTACTGGGAGCCAGATGAGCTTAACGTGGGTGCAGCACCGGTGTATAGCCCATATGCTGTGATAAATTATCTAAACCAACTTATTTTCCCATCAACACTTGGTATTACTTCGGTTAAAACAGAGCAACAGCTACAGAACGTGCTATCACCATCTATTATTAGCAAAATGATATCTGATACATATAGCACGATTAAAAGCACCAACTTTAGTAAAATTGTTGGTGCTGCTTGGAATAATCTTATATTTATGGCGGTGCCGTCACGGGGCTACAACTACAACAACCAGATACTTGTATACGACCTTAACAACAGAGATAAACCAAAATGGTCTATATGGGATATTCGAGCTGACTGGGTTGGTTCGGTGTCATTACCCGACAGAGCGAGTTTCGCTTATATACGCGATGGAAATGAGTTTTATAAACTAGTCGAAACATACGTTGCCGAGGACGAAGAAAACGATGGTACATCAAGCCCCTACCCAATAACCATAGAAGGTAGTTTACTGCCGTTCTCACAGGGGCGTAACTCATACTTTGCTTTAACCCAAGCTGTATTTTATGTGACAGAGTTTATTGGCACTATTAATATAGAGGTGCAATATACTAACCAAAAGGGGCGCGTTAAAACAAAGCGTAAGACATTCACAAACGGCGCTCAAAGCCGTAACCTTCTAGGGGGTTGGGCAAACCCACGCCTTCTATACAGAGCCTTTAACAACCGTGTAATCAACTGGTCTACACCAATGCCCATATCATCAGAAAGTAACAACTCACTTAAAGTAAAGCGAAGGTTACGAATAAGATTACCTAACCCAGTTGTAAATGAAGTGAAGTTTAAAATAACTACCAACCTTGCAAACACCTCATTTGACTTGGTGGGTGTTGCGTATGAGGGTGTAAATATTGGCATAATAGGCGATATTGTCTAAGGAAATAATGGTATAGTATAGCTATGGCAAATATAGAAAAATACTTAAAAGAGTGGCAGCGCGGTAAAGAATTTGTTGATAAACACATCAAGGACTTTAAGCGCCTAGACACTATTGCAAACGCCCAATATGACGGCTCAAGCGGCAAGAATCCCAACATCGGCGATACGACAATTGCTGGTATTGTCCGCGAGATTATGCGCCGTTCAGTAAAGCAGATACCCCAAGTGAATGTCGCTATCAACGGCTCTCAGGGCACAGTTGAGGCGCTCACTTGCAGATACTTAGTAGAAGATGTCGTGCTCAATCCTAATACTTTTGGTAAAGGTTTTGTGAACACCTTACACCTGGGCGGGCGTGGTTCGCTATCTAGGGGTTTTAACGTATTCCAGGTAACAAGCGCAAAAATGTATGGGCAATTTGGCGTAATACCAAAACTTATTCACTTTAATGACTTCGCCATTGAGCCAGGTGTGCAAGAGGGGAGTCACAGTGACCATTTCTACATACGAACAAAATTTACTCCGAGCAAGCTAAAGGGCATATACGAGCGTGAAAAAGCTAAGGGCGGTGCATCAACGTGGAACCTTAAAGCCCTAAAAGCGCTTATTGAGGTGGGGCCAGACAGTAATGGCTCAAGTGATTATGCTGAATATTTAACGCCTATGGAGCAGTCTAAAGTAGACGCAAGTGCAGAAACGTATGATATTATTACACGCTATTCAAACAAAGTGAGTGACGACATTATTACGTTTAGCCCAGCGATAAACCAAGAAATTAGAACAGTCCCTAACCGTTCAAAGTTTGGCTATCCACGCGTTTTAATGCTTGTTATCGACCCAGCAGAGCTTTCTCCTTTCGGTGACAGCCGTGTACGTCTTGCGTCACCTAACCAGAATTTCTTGATGGCATTACGCCAAAACGTAGCTACGACCTGGATGTATAACAGCAAACCAACGATGGTTCAAACTGGCCTATTCACCGGCGCTAGTACACTCAAAGCGGGTGGCAAGATTACCTCAACAGACCCAAATGCAAAGATTAATCTCTTAACGCTAGACACGGCTACAAGTCAGCAGTACCCAACAATTAGCCAAGAAGTTATACGCCAGATACAGAATATGATGGGTATGAACGCCTCACAGTCTCTCGGTGCGATTGGAGAGTCGAAAACCGGTGTTGGTGCCCAAGCTCAGAAATCAAGCCTTGATGACGCTACACAGCAGGTCACTTCTATTATTGAAGAATTTTTACGCCAATATGTAACTTCTGCACTAGACCTATACTTATCAGAACAAGATGGTGATGGTGTCATATTTGTGGATGACCGCACCCGTGAAGACATATTGCGGCTTAACCCCAACGCTTTCCCCGACCCAACTAACCCTAACGCATTAGAGGTGAACTGGAACCAACTTTATGATTATGTAAAGAAAATAGATGTTTCTATTGATACCACTATGAGCAAAGAAGACTGGACGAACGAGAAGCGAGCAGACTTACAAGATGCGCTTACTGTTATGAGCCAGACGGCCAACCCCAACGACCCAGAGTCACAAAGCCGCATTAAACAGGTTGAAGATAAATTCTTAGACGAAACTGCCCCTGAACTGGCCCAATCTCTTAAAACACCCCCCGAAGCCACTTATCCACAGCCTGACTTGACACAGATAGCTCAATAGGTAAAAATAAGTATCAATGGCACAAACAGAAGACATAGAATACACAGTAAGTGATTTTGCGACTAGCGAAACTGAGTCAATAGACCCAGACCAGCCAAACAAGTCGGTATTATTATATGTCGTAAAATATGTGAGAGACTGTATAGCCGCCCACAATACGCTTGACGTTATCGACCCTCAAGATAAAAAGTTTTCCACAGACCAGCAAGCAGCTATCCACAAGCAAGTTGTGGTACATTTAAGAGATATTGAATCTGTAATAAACGATAAAGTAAAGGAGCTTAGATGAACCCCACAGAAGACAATTTTGAAGAACAGTTTGTGGCAGCTTTAGAGGTTGAGGAGACTAAACCCCCAATTGAGGAGCCCAAAGAAGAAGAACCAAAAGAGGGTGTAGAAAACATCCCAGAGGGTGATAAAAAAGAAGAAAAACCCGAAGAAGAAGCCCCCAAAGAAGAAGAACCAAAAGAGGAACCAGAGGAGCCAGAAGCCCCACAGCCTCTTACAAAAGACGATGTACGCTCAGTAATTAGCGAATTACGGCAAGAAGAACGAACTTCTAGTAGGGAGCTGGATGAAACTGTTAATGAGGTGCTCGAAGCCTATTACCCAAAAGGCTTGTCGAACACATTAGTAGACGAAGCAAGCGGTAAAGAGCTTAAAACGCCACAAGATGTGGTCGATGCCTCCGGTGGTACGATGAGCACCGAAGAAGCCGCCCAGTGGTTGATGAACGAGCAGTTTAAGCTAGACAAACAGATTAGCGAGATTAAAGACAACGCTAAACAAATTGCTGAGACTACCCTAAAGTTCAAGCAAGATGGTGAATATGTTTTAGAAAAATATGGGCCACTATTTGAAAAATATCCCCACCTACAAAAGCAAGCGTGGGATGGTTATATGGAGCTAGTTGAGAAAGATGACGCGAAAAACGTGGTATTAAAAGCCCCAGATATGCAGAAGTTTTATTCTATGGTGCTTGAACCCTACAGGTTAGCGTTTGAGTTTTCACAACAACAGGCCGCAACTGCTCCTGTTAAAGAGGAAGCCCCACAGGAACCACCAAAGCCAAGCGCAGAAGACCGTATGGATGAAAGCGGAGATGGCGGCCATAGTAGTGATGTAGATGACCCTAATGATTTTGCTCAACAAATAAGAAAAGAATTAAAGACAGGAGTATAAGATGAGTGATTCAAAAGAACCAAAAGGTATCGGATTTTATAACATTAAAAGTGGTGAAACACTTTACGCCAAAAGCGAGGCACAAATCCAAGCATTTATTAATAGCTCTGATATGGGTATTAATGCCTCTAGGGGCCAAGATTACGGCTGGAGAATTGACCCAGAATGGGTGAAAAAAATAAGAGAATTTCGTGCAGATGAGGGCAGAATGGCACTATTGTCTACAAAAAACAATGGTGAAAACCCAACCAATACACAGGTACTTTATGCCATTTATGGTGAACAGGTGCGAAGATACGAGTCTAAACTAGAAGACGATTCATCGCCTTACGAGGAACAATACTTACAAGCTATTAGTAGCAAAAAAACAGAAGAACCAGTTGCTAGTAAAACGGAACAGAAACCAAGTCGCTAGAGTATTCTTGCTCTGGAGCATCAGGGGAGTATAAAAACTCCCCTTTTTTGTTGAAATAGTAGTGTACCGCTGCGAAAAGATAGCGCATAGCGTCTGCCGTGTGAGACTCTGATTTGTGGTCTGGGCCTATGAAATCACCGGTTACGGGGTTAAATTTACGCTTATATATACGCAATTTTCGTACTAGCTCATTAGTGGTGCCACGATTTATAAGAGCAGATGGTAGGTATTCCAGTACCCTATCTATACCAACTGTCACCCCTTCTTTTCTTAGTGTAGAGGCGTTAGTTATACCGTTTTTGTGTAGGTATTCAAGCCTGGTGACATTATCGTTTGTGCTGTGAACTGCCCCGTCCCAGGGCAAGAAGTGCCAACCGTAGTTGTATGGTTTTGTCCTAAGAAACGGAATAATTGTATTTAGACCAAAGTGTTGTGTCTCATATAGGTCGATAATACGCACTTTACCACCGTAGTATTGGAAAAATATGATAACCATATTGTCGCTTCTGCCCAAGTCCCAGGCTGTATATACGGGATGTGCGGGGTTATATGGGTATTCTCCTATAGTTCCATCTTTTTCTTTGGCGGCTAGTATTTGACCGTAGTAACTACTAGTAGATGCCTGACCCCAGTCGAGCAACATTTCTTGTCTAAATTTAAAGTCGTTGCCGTTACGCAATATATAGCCCTGGCGAGTTATCTCTAGCTCCTCTGGGGTCATATAGTGGGTAGCGTCAATGTAGCAGGTGTATTTGGTGCCTGTTTTATCTTTTTTGAAAGACTCGTGCATACGGCGCATTGTTTCACCGTTTATACCGTCAATCTTGGGTGTACCCGTATATATACGTTTACCTTTGTTTCTTTCAGTTATAGGCGCGACTACGTTTACTGCTTCAATAGGCTGGTCGGCGAACTCGTCAAACCAATAAATCTTACCGTTAGCACCACGCAGGGCTTCTGTGTTGGTCGCACCAAGCAGCCTAAATATCGAACCATTTATAAGTGTTTGGCGCATATCGTCATCTGAATTCCCCTGACCAGAATTTGATAACAATGCTCTAGGCATATGATTTAATGTCTTAAACCCATCGTCTTCAATGTTGGTCCAGAAGTTGTCGAAACCCATTTTAGCAGTAGGGTACACAGCTACGGCTGTTTGAACATTTTTAACTAATTCAGGCACTATGCCCTCACTATAGGTGGTAGTAGTTTTAGCACCACGCCTGGCGATAACCAGTAATAACTCGTCAATTCTTGGGTCGTTGAACGCCTCTACAATCTCTTTTTGATAGGGTCTTAGAGGTAATCTATGTTCTGGTACATTCATTTGTATCTATAATAACATTTATGGTATTGTATATTTATACAGAAGACACACAAAAACTTTAATCGAAAGGAATACTAAAAATGGCCTCAGAATACGGCATTAAAACCGCTTCCATTTTAGATGTGCCTCTTGAGAGAGAGTCTTACGTTGCTAAGTACCTTGATGCTAACGGCGTAGACTGGACCTCTGCACAAACTGTTCGTCTTTTAAACTACGATATTTCAGGTAGTTCACTTGGCAGCTATGACGAAACTGCTACTTCACAATCTGTAACGCTTGCTGAAACAGACAAGCAGGATATGACACTTGCTTACAACAAGTACAAATTCCTCCGTATCCAGGACACTTTGGTTCAAGATACACCGCTTGCTTCACTTGCAAGTAAATTTGCGAAAACTTGGGTTTACGAGAAATTTATCCCAGATTTCGACACTTACGCTCTAACAAAAATCGTTGCTGCTCGCCCAGCTGCTAACAAGGTTACTTGGAACAGCGGTACCGACAGCATCAAACTAAAGTTCTTCAACACAGTATCAAAGGTTAAGGCTAAAGGTGGCCGTCCTCGCAATATGATTGCATGGATTCCATACGCTACTGCTGACAGCTTCAAGGCTCTTGTTACTAGCTTCGATGGTTCAGACCTCGGCTACACAGCTGGTAAAAACGGCGCTCTTGGCCCAGTAGACGGTGTGTTGGTTGTAGAAACTGATAGCGCTGCTTTCCCTGCTGCTTACATTGATGCAGTAGTTGCAGACAAACGAGCTATCTTCCGTGTAACACCTAAGATGGACCCAGAAACAGGTAGTGGCATGAAACTCATCAAAGATGTTCCAGGTCACGGTGGTTCTGAGTTACAGCTTCGTGCTCGTGGTGACGTTTTTGTAGCTGGCCTAAAAGCTACTGCAATTGCGACCCTAGAACGAACTAACTCTTAATCTGAGTTAAAAACACTAAAGAGACTGTTTAACTACAGTCTCTTTTGTTATATGATATACATATCATGGCAAGCATAAAACGAATAAAAGCAAGCGATGGTACCGGCAACGCGAGTGTCGCTACTGTCCAAACACTCAGGGCTCCACTCGCATCCACAATCATAGTCGATACTGTACAGGGTATTCCTGATGAATTTTACGCGAGCATGGGTACACCCCATACTTTTGTAGACCCTGTAACTGGTGAAGATATAACAGTGATATCAGAAGATACCGCAGTAGACTTTAGCGGTCACGTTGATGGCGCTAATTTAGAGATTGACGCTATCTCACCAGGCTACACCGACACTAACGGTAGCGCTGTAGGTGATATTGTAATTATTAAACCAACTACTGAATGGGCCGATAATGTCGCCGAAACACTAGAAGCGATACACGAAGATGACGGTACACTAAAAGATAAAATTATTGATTCAGATAAGATTTCAGATGAAGCGCGGCAAGGCTGGTATAGCCCAGGTGCAACCCTAACTTATGTCTCAAACGATGGCGGAAAACAAGCTACTTACAAGTTCACAGGCGTAAACAAGACCGACACTATCCAGGCCGGAATGAAAGTAAAACTACCACGCCCTACAGCAGTAGGTACACAATGTGCTGATTTTGAGGTATCGAGTTCTCAATACGCCTCACGAGCCAGCGGTTCTTTGTCTGGCATCACATTTACCGATGACTTCACGGTAGGGGCTTGGGTGAAAATTGAAAGCCTGGGAGCTACTAACGAAGAACGAGCAATTATCTCTCGTTGGACTTCGGGTACAGGCGGCTTCATTTTTAGGGTCGATGACTCAATAGAGGGCGGTGTCCTGACCTGTATTATTGCAAACGGTGCGACACAAGACGAAATTAAAACCTACGCAGGTGTGCCTGTAGGAGAGTGGTGCCACGTTGCAATGGGGCTTGATTTTAGCACCGATACTTATACGGCATATATCAATGGTAAAGCGGTAACAGCCTATCAGTTTGACCCACACACTCTATCTGCACTTGTGCAGTCTGGTGACTTGAATGTTGGTGCTTGGCAGAACGTCAATGACTTTATGGACGGCAAGCTAAAGCACGTTTTTGTCGCCAATAAGGTTATGTCTGCTGCCGAAGTTCGAGAAGCAATGGTGTCGAACGCCCTTGAATCAGCATCGTTTGCAGCCAACCTCAAGGCTTACTACAAACTAGAGGGCAACTTTAACGACAGTTCGGGTAACGGCAACAACCTCACCGCCAACGCAGGAGTGGTTGCCACCACCACCGACTCGCCATTTAGCTCAACCGAGTATGGCGTGATAACAAGTGCTACTTTTTCTACGGATACAACAGTCAATATCGACTTCGGCGGAAAGGTGCCAATCAACGAAAACATTACGTCTCCCTCTTACTCTACCCATAACGTACCCTACGGCTTTCCAATAGACACCAAAGACCAGCAAAGAGAGCAATATGACAGGGGCTTGCCCGCAATTCCACCTATTCAAAAGAACAACGGTGCGTTCGCTATACAGGCCGCAACCGTCTCGGGCCTGACCCAACAGTATGCACAAAGGGTTGATAACATCCTGTACATCACAATAGGCATAACCCTGGCAGCAGCCGTTGATGACATTCAGGCAGACTTAACCCAAATAAACCTTGCCGCTTTTGGGGTGAGTTCAGTGGTTCCTTGGTATGGTGCGGGCTGGTCTGATGGCGGTAACGCCATCACCCAAATTATCATCAACTCATCGGGGATGATACAAAGCAGTGGCAACGAGCCAGTAGGACTAGCAATTGCTGATGTTATCCAGTTTTCGGCAGCGATAGTAGTAGACCAATGGCTATAACAATAAAAACATAACAGGCAAAAAGAAATGGCACGACAAACTCAAACACAAAAAGTAGACGAGCTAGCAGATAAAGTTCACCAGCTGGACAAGGATTTAGACCTAGTGAAATACAAAGCAGAAGAAATCACTAAAGATGTAGAACGACTAACTATGTTAGTTACTACTTTAGACTCTGCTTTCACTCGCTTAAAAGAACAAGTAGACCCGATTGTTAAGGGTGTTAAGTGGGTTATTACGTTAGTCATAGGTGCGGTTGTAACGGCTTTAATCGCTTTGGTGGTACGACAATGAAACGCTACCACCTTACGTTCTTCGCACCTGTTTTTCTTGGGTTAGCCCTAGTCGCTTTAATGCTTTTCTGGCTTTTGTGGCCGTACAACAACCTCCAATTCGGTGACTACTATGTGGACAAAGAAGAATACCGAGCAGGGCAAATGGTAACAGTGACCATATCTGAATACTGTACTGACGGTTCAGCTAACACCATATCCCGTTGGCTAGATAACGAAACTGGCGGTGTAGCCTTGCCCCCTCTCAGGTTTAACGGAGCATCTGAGCCTCTTTGCCTACAGAACATACAAGCCCTAGTTCGCATACCTGATGAAACCGTACCTGGTCAATACCGCTTTGAGTTCAACACAAGCTATCAACCTAACCCTATACGCACCGTGACGGTTAAAACCTACACGCCGTATTTTTATGTAATCAAGTAAGGAGCTCTTATGGGTTTAATTAAAAAACTAATTTACAAAGCTAAGGGGCTAGAGGTCGCTGATGACTTCTACGTTGCCCCTGACCAAACGGAGGTCAAATAATGGCCTATCGACAAAAGAAAACACCCAACCTGGCTGTACCCGCAAAAAGGGGCTGGTGTCTTGCGTATGTTGATGATGCTGGACAGGCCACCAAAAGACAGCCTAGTGCTCAAAAAGCCTATAGCGTAGAAAAACTTGCGGGCAGAATTAAGGCGAACAAAACATTCCCTGTGGGCGTATGGGTCGTTGCTTACTTCTCAATCAACTCTGGGCCGTTTAAGGGCTTAGGCCACGTTGTATTCGTGAAGAACCTGGGTAAGTCGCTAGACATAAGAGACAGCGAAGTTCGCACAGGGGCAAGAAAACCCTACACCAGCATCGCTCAAGTACTAGCCTGGCTTGGCAATCACTCACCCCGCTATCTCGGCTGGTCTACCCATTGTGATGGCGTTCAGTACGCCCAGTACGTTTCACCAGCTTATCCAAAATGGGTAACGGTTAAAGTGCCTATCCTATATGTCCGAGACAAACCTACTACCAAATCAAAACTTGCTGGTTCACGGATACTCACCAAAGGTATGCGTGTTCGAGCCACCGCAGTCGTAACAGGTCAATCTGTTAATGGTAACAACAAATGGTACAAGTCAGTCCATAACAACTTTTTTTGGACTGGTGGAACTAAATAAGGAGAAAAAGATGCAAGTAAACATACCATCAAAAGTTAGAAAACTGCTTTATGTTATAGGTGTTGTTGGGCAGCCAACGATGTTCTATCTAGCAGAAAACGGTGTGGTAAGCTCATTCCAGTTAGGGTTATGGGTAGCAGTATCATCTGCTGTCTTTGCTTTAGCTCGTATCAACGTCACGCCTGACGAAACAATAGAAGAATAGAAAACAACACGCCCCTCTGAAATGAGGGGCTTTTAAAAAGGAGTGAAAACAAATGCTTAATGCTGAAACTTATGCGAGTGCAACCTGTAGTCAAACCGACCCTGAGACTTGGTTTCCCGAACCAGGCCAACGAGACTTAACACGTATGGCTAAAAAAATGTGTAGTGAATGTGTTGTGCTAGAACAATGCACTATAGACACTCTAGCTAATCCACACCAGTTTGGTATTCGTGCAGGACTTTCTGTAGCTGATTTACGCAAACTCAAGAGGGGTGCGTAATGGAGGGTGAACCAACAAAAGACACGATGGATATACAGCTTAATGGTGAGCCTTTTGAGATAAACAGACGCAATACCAGCTTGTTTACTTTCATTGGAGCTAACGCCTGTAAAGACCACGTATTTATTGTTTTAGAAGATAATACTGACGGTACAGTTGAGGGAACGCATATATTTGAGGCTGACCCTGATTTATTTGATGCTTATGTTGAAATTGCGGGGCATATACAAGAACACGATTATCCTATGCACCTTAATTTAAATGATGTATCGCAGATAGATGAAAACGCTTTTGAAGCTATGCTATCACGCCAG
>JACCDR011370491.1_pt1 | contig 36481 bp, 36 predicted proteins | sample 7446431 | NCBI WGS metagenome assembly JACCDR01 (sample SAMN15323443, study PRJNA562643) | freshwater metagenome | isolation source: river surface water | place: USA:Blue River Watershed | collected 2017-08-17 | reverse complement strand
GCGATCAGAATTCTTTCTAGTTCCGAATCATGCAAAGGCGCCCCAGCCACAACAGTTCTAAGACCTTGACGACAGAATCGATCACGGCGTAGAAACCATTCTGATGGCCAGAATGGTATTTGGGGTGAACGGACAACCGGGTCAGATCGAGCTTGTGGGATGCCCATTCCTGTCGGTAGAGCCCGATCTTGCTGAACCGGACGTTGTGACTGAGCACGATGTCCACCCCGAGGTTGGCTGCAATCTCGTTGACCACCGCGAAACTGTTCTTCTCGTCGCTGTCCCAGGCGGGGCGGATGTCCCACAGCAGGATACCATCCAGGTCCACTGGCCCGGGTATGCTCCTCAGAGCGGCCTGCTGGGACTTGATGTCGGGTACGGAGGCCAGGAGATTCCGACCTACCTCCAGCATGGCGGCATAGAGCGCGGAGTCAGGATGCACCACCCAGGCCTCGGAGAACCACTTGAGCATGTAGAGCTCCACCGGCGAGCGCATGATGGCGAACGCCTTCTGGTTGACCCCGACGTACAGGGCTGCCTCGGACAGCCCCCGGGTATCCTGCACCGTGGTCATCCGGATCCACTCGTTCATCTTCCGGAATCCCCGGAGGGCCTCCGGCTCCATCACGTGCTCCAGGATCAGGTCCAGCGCGCACTTCTCCGCCAGCCTGGAGTCAGGCTGATGGTGGTCGAAGTTGCGCAAGGCGGGATCCCACTGCCCGCCGGTGTCGATCACGTAGGTCTTGGGATCCTCCAAGTCCTCGGGCATCACCAGCCGGCGCTCGATGACAGGTCGTATCTGGTTGGTGGAGAATTCGTGATAGGCTACCACACAGCAGGACAGGTAGTCGTCCCGGTGAGCGGATCCATTGTGGGTCACTATGAGCGTGCGTCGCATGCGTTCCAATGGTATCAGGTTCCGACCGGAGCGCCAGTCCTCTTATCCTCAGGTCCGCCGGCCGGAAACAAACCTCTGGTAGAGGAACTGCCGCTTCACCGGAATATAGGAGGCCTCGCCCCGGCGGGTGGCCACCACACAGAACAACTGGTCCTCGAGCGTCGTTTTCATGGTGTCCGCCAGAGCCCCGGACATCAGGGCCTGTTTGATGGCAGCCTTGTCCACGGTGTTGGTGACGCCGAAGCCCATCGAGAACTGCTTGAACACGCCCTTCGAAATACCGATGTCCTCGATACCCAGGATGTGCTTCGTGTGAGCGTCGTTGACAGCCTGAAGCAGGATGAGCGCCGGGATGCCGGTGACCTCGCAATACTGCACGCACGAGTCGGCGGCCCGCTCCCATGCCATGATCCGGTCAGAGGAGTTCTTGGCACCCCCGCTGTCGGCGATCCGCCCCAGCCAGTCGAAGATGACCAGGGTGGGCTTGCGGCCGTGCAGACGCTCGTAGTTGAGCGTCTCCTGCTCCATGATGGCCCGGGCACCCAGACCCTGGTCAGGATGGATCTTGACGATCCGGATCCTCTCCTTGATCAACTGCAGGAGAATCTCGAACCTCGGCAGGGCCGGCGGGTCGTTCATCACGATGAGCTGCCGGATCTGGGACACATTCATGCAGTCCTTGATCAGGGAGATCTTGATGTTGCACGCGTTTGACACGATCCGCACGATGTAGTCGATCGCCAGCATCTCGGTGGAGATGATGAGCGTGTCCCCACCGGAGAACGCATTGAAATAGCCGATCTGGGCGGCGCAGACTGACTTGCCGCCCTTGGTCCCGGAGAACAGGCCGTAGCACTCGGAGTCCCCGAAGCCGCCACCGGTGGCCTCGTCCAGGGCCGCGAAGCCAGACGGCCGGCGCAGCTTCCCGGTTTCGGACGTGCCGTAGAGCGCCTGGTACATCCCATCAGTCTCCTGCGAGAAGATGGCGGCGCTGGCCTTCCGAACGTCCTGGTCGATGGCAGCCGCGATGGCCGCGCCGTCCGCAATGGGATTCATCTGGGCGCGTCGAGCGTAGGCCTTGACCCGGACACTCGCCAGCCAGGTAGGGAAGTAGGTGTCCAGGAAATACCACTGCTCCTTGCGGTGGGGGCTCTGAAGCTCCTCCAGCACTTGCAAGGCACCCGGCAGGTCATCCTCGGCGACGAACGCATCCTTCTCCTTCGTGGCCGCCAGCATGTAAGTCTGCAGCTGCTCGACGGTGGGAGGGAACGGCATGCTGGTTTGCATCCGCCCCATCACCGATTCCGCCAGCTTCAGCCCGTCCAGGATTGCCGACAGGCTGACCGAGCCAAAGTCGCGCGCCATGAGCGGTATACCCAGCATGGCTGAGCGCCGGGCCGGGTCGTGGAGGAGGGCGTGCATCAGGATCATCTCGTAGCCGTCCTTGTTCGTCGACAGCCAGAGAAGTTGGTCGGGGGTCAGTGTCATGCGGGAGCAGAGGTAAGCATCTTCTGGACAATTCCTTTCAGGATACCCGGCCAAGACGGGTCCGTGAAGACGTAGTCCAGGTGGGTGGGGAGCCCGCGGTTGACGGACTCGACGACCGGGTGGCGGCCGGTTTCCTTCCAGAACTCATGATAGGCCAGAACCCACACCTCTTGCCACTCTTTCTTGAGCGCAATCGTGGCACAGCCCACCAGTTGGTGGATCCTGTTTCGGGCGTATTTCTCTTCCGCGGAGACCTTCACCTGGGCAGCACGACCGTCCGGGTGGTGGATCTGGTCGCCCTCGACTTCCGAGGAATCCGCAACCTCCAGCAGCGTGGCAAGGTTGCGGAGAACGGCGGCCGTGGGGTTGACAAAAGTCAGGGCCAGCTTGAGCTGCATGGGGTCGTCTTTCACGCGACGGCGTGATTTCTTTGTGGTGGGCATTGTAGGGAAATGCTGGATGTTGGAATCGCGGAGGCTAGTCTTCCCGGCGGGGCTGGATCACGCGGTAGTAGGCCGCCATTCCCCGGTAGCTCCAGCTGCAATGCTGAGCCCACAGGCGCTGGCGGGCGTCCGTGCGGATCTCCTCCAGGCACTGCGGTATGAGCAGCCGCCCGAGCGGAATGGACGTGGCGCAGTACATGAACCGGTGCAGGGCCGGTGCCGAGGTGAACATGGACAGTTCCTGCGCCCGCCGTTCGTCCCTGAGCAGATCCGGGGAAGAGTCGCCGTACTTCAGGTTCATGAACCTGGCGATGGCTTCCCGGTGCTGGTCGGCTTCCTTCTGCAAACGGTCGATCAGAAACTTCTTGGAGAGCATGTCGTCGGCGGCAGCCTTCGGCATCTCCAGGTAGTAGGCGATCGCCTGCAGGAGATACTTCTGGCTCCCCAGCATGTTGAGCTGCGGTCCGTCGGCGTGCTTCTTCGACCTGGCGTAGGCAAAGCAGGCTTCCATCACCGTCCCCGGGTCAACCTCCCACTTGGACAGGGCGGCGGCCATCTTCGTCATGGCGTCCCCGAACAAGTTCCAGGCCTTGTGCTCCGGCATGACCGTGATCCGTTCCTGCGCCACACCGGCGCGCTCGAGGAGCAGCACTCTCTGGTAGAGGAACTGGTCGAGGAGCGCCCTCGGCATTGGCTTGGGTTCTGGTTTCGCGGCGGCGGGGTAGATTATTTCTTTGTCCATGGGATCTCGATGGTTAGACGCCCCATGCCTGGGAGGCTCTGGTAGGTGAGCCCGTCTTCATGGATGTCAGTGACTCGATAGGCCTCAACCACCGTGCTGGAGCGCAGGTCACCCCGGTGGATCTCGAACCCGGCATACTTGCGGATTTTCCTCATCCCGTGCACGTAGGTCAGAGCGTCGTTTCTCCGGTTCTTGTTGGTCTTCCGACCGTCCAGTTTGTGAAACGAGTCGGTCCCACACGAGTGTATCAGCCTGGTGGTGTCAGTCTCGTTGGTGGGTCGCCCGAGCGGGCTGCCTGGAGTGGGGACACCATCCATCTTGAGCGGATGAATGGTCATGATGGCGAAGTACTTCAAGGGAGTTCCTCCTTGAAGGCCGCCTCGACTTTCAACGCAAGACGTTTGACTTCGCAGTCCGTACTTGAACCAATCCCGCCGGCGTTCAGATTTTTTCCGAACTCCACCAACTGCTTCAAGATCTGAAACTTCTCGGGGATTTCAACGTAGGTCATGAGGTAGTGCGATTCCGCCACGACAGGCACCACGATGACCTCGCGATACCCGACCGGACCGGTAGCGGTAGTGAAATCCGCACCAGGCTCCAGCTCACTGAGCTCCCGAAGCTGTCGGTGGCCGAGGTAGAGCGTATGCGGTTTACTCCCAGGAGGGGCGGAAACCATCTGTTCGATGAAGAACTGCTGGGTAATCTTCGGAGCGTTGGAAGGGTCGAATTTTTGCATTGGGTATCGGATGTTTGGTTTCAGGTGATGTCCTCGCCGGCGGTGTAGACGCGGTAGCACTCGACAGAGCAGACGTGCCGCGGGCGCTTGGACAAGGAGATCCAGGCAATGGATTCACGGAGGCAGACGAAGCACTTGCGCTTCTCCTTTGGGCGCGCCTTGTCCCCGGGGAACGAGGACTCCCAGTCGTCGGCGTCCCAGTGGGACACAGCGTCCAGGCATTCTGGGTGAGCGTAGGACGTCTTGTAAGTCCGCCCATCCAAGTAGCTCCAGCGTTCGCAGGGCTCTTTGGGCTGGATGGTCTCGGCGCACACACAGCACCGGTGGGGGATTCTCGGAAGGCACAGTTTAGTTGGCTGCATAGGATCCTTGGATGATTTCCTTCAGGTGCCCCACCCCTCTGGCTATGGTTATGTCGTAGCCGATCTTGGTGTAGGCCCGGTGGCGCGCCCAGCACTCGCCGATGAGCGCGTGGTAAGGCGGGTTGTCGCGGTGATCGTCGTCGGCGTCCGTGCACTCGAAGAGCAGATCCACCATGACGCCGTAGTTCTTGTTGGGACGCCTCTGCAGCAACCGGCCAGGCTTCTGGATCGCCGAGGTGGTGGCGCCGCCGCTGGCAGCGTTCACGACCAGCCGGAGATCCGGGAACGTGACACCCTGAACGTAGATGTTCGAGGCGATGACCCGGGTGACCTCGTTGGACGCGATCCTCTTCGTGAGCGCCTTCCTTGGCTTCGGTTTGAGCTTTTTCGCCATGGCCACCGAGCAAGTCGGGTCCATCGATTCCACGAACAGGTAGTCGGCCTGCTTCTCGTCCTTGATGAACACCATGGTCTGCCAGTCATGCGGGACGCACTCCGAGCAGATGGTCTTGATGATGCTGGCCACTTTCGCGGACTGGGTGAGCAGACGTTTCCACGTCGTCTCCCGGTCGCACCGCCCGGGCACCGTGTCTTTCGAGAACGGAACCTTGATGAACACGACCTTCAGAGGGGCGATGGAGCCTTCCGCGACAGCCTCCAGGTAGGTCTTGTTGGCCAGGATAGGCCCGATGAGCGCCGTGATGAGGCGGTCCTTTTTGTCGAAGCGACCGTCGAGGGTCGCCCCGAAGCCGATCTTCCTGGCGCGGTAGAACTGGTTGATCTTCGGAAGCCGGCCGTCCGCCACCATCGCGTGTGGTTCGTCGATCAGGATCAGGTCGGTGCTGCCGGTGTCGCAGCGGGCCAGGGAGTCCACGGAACACACCGTGATGTCCGGCCCCTGCGTCCGGTGTTTCGAGCCGGTGTAGATGCCCCGAATATCCCGATCCGGCATGATCTCCATAAGGTCCCGCTCGATCTGTTGACACAGGTCGATACCGGGAGCGGTGATGACGATCTTCTTGCCGTTGTAGGCCCGGCAGAATCCCGCTATGAGGTAGGTCTTGCCGTAACGCGTGGGGGCGCCGATCAGCCCAGACATGTCTTGTTCCAGGGCATGGCGCAGCAACGCCTGCTGGGACAGTGTGAGGCCGCGCATGGCGGCCTCCATATTGGGTAATCCGAAAGGCAGCGTCAGGTCGACGGTGGTCACTGACCGCTTCTTCTTTCTCAGATAGGTCTCCAAGTCCTTCCACAGGCCTTGGTAGGTCTGCGCCACTTCCTGACCGTCCCGCGTCAGAATCCGGTACATCGGCTCGGCCCGCTGATGGAATATCGTCCGGCGGCCGACCTTCTCCATCTCTCGGTAACGGAGCGTCAGGAATTTCTTGACCTCCTCCGTGGCCGGCATGATGGACATGGCCGAGGCATCCCGCAGGATGACGTAGTTGGTCAGTGGGGGAGGCGTCGGGCGTTCGACAATGAAAGGACTCGCCGGAGCAAGGAACTGCGGAGGGGGAGGCGGCGGCAGGTCCTGGAAAAAACAGGGCGGCGGGGGAGGCGGTGTCTCAGGCTGACGGTAGGGATCCGTGACCAGTTGCAATCGCATCTGATACGGATCCCCGCCGCCTGGGGTTGAATGGCGGCGCATGTGCCTGGGTTCAGCCTGCTGATGTTTCGGAGTTTTCCGGCGTCGCCCGAAGGCCCTTCAGGTGGTCGCAGGAGTCGATGGCACCATTGCGCGTGGCCGCGGCGGTCACCAGGGACTGGTAGGCCGCACAGGCCTCGTTGGCCTCCGTTACCGGGCGGTTCGTGTTTTTCGAGATAGCGAGGAGGCGGTCTGCAACAGCTTGTTCGTCTTCAGTGAAGAATTCAGGTTTTGACATTTTCTTTTGGGGTGGGTGTGGGGTCTCCTTGCGGAGGGTTGTGAAGCTCGAACAATCCGAAAAGATGGGCGTGACCCCAGAACGACATGCCTAGGTTGGCCCCGATGTGGGCGAGCATGTCGTCGAACTCCTTTTCGGTAGGCGGCCGGTGGAACTTGGGGTGGTCCTCGGCATGCGGAGGTAGGTGCTGGGACAGCGTGAAACGCCACTCCAGAACGTAGCCCGACGGCACACACTCGAACGACTCCCGTTCCCGGCTTCCGGATTGCGTCCGGTTGTAGGTGGATGTTTTTTTCGCCTCAAAGTAAGGCGCCGGGAGAATCGTGGCGACGCTGACGTCATCCAAGTCCAAGGCGTCCCGTGCTTCCAGGAACGCCCAATTCCACCGTTCGAGGTAGGACTTGATTCTGACCGGTGGTAGCGAGCCGTCGGGGAGGGGCTCCTCCGAGGCGGGCTTGTAGCGGTCGAATGTTCTCCTCGCTTCCGGCCCGTTGGGGGGCCTGGAAGCGAGGATGGGTGAGGTGAGCCGGACTTTTCGTGTAATAATCACGCTGACAATAAAGCAGAGATTACACCCCTTTGTCCAGAATTTCTCACTTCTTGCGACTCTTCTTGGACTTCGAAGCCGACGGCTCATCGTCGCCGTCCAGCGCCTCGGTCAGCTCGATGGTGTCCGTGTAGGCGTCCCGGAGTTCCGGAGAGTGGTCGCACACGATCAACTGGAAGTTGCCGCGGTTTCCGATCTCTTTGAGCACCTCGGCCAGCGCCACCCTGGAGTCCATGTCCAGGTGCGTGGAAGGCTCGTCGAGAACCAGCATACCCACCTGGGGGATGATGAGTTCGTGGATCGCCAGAAGCACCGCGATGGCCAGCTTGACCTGCTGCCCGCCGGACATGCGGTTCTGCCCCAACCACGACGCGCCGGGCTCGTTGAGCCGCATGAAGTCGAACGACAGCGACCGTTTCTCGGAAGCGATGACCATGAAGTCCGCGGACATCTGCGCCAGGTGGTCCTGGGTCACCACCGCGATACGCTCGAACTGGTGACTAAGGTATTCGGTCGTGATACCGGAGGGTATGAACGCCGACCGGACATTTTCGAGTTCCTTACCGATGGTGATGCTGTTCTTCTGCTCCGCAAGACGGACGTCCAGCTCCTGCAGAGTCTGGTCAGCGTTGACCATAGCCTGCCGGGCGGCGGACACCTTGCCGAGCTGGGTGTCGTAGCTCGTCTGCCGCTCCCGGAACTCCGTCAGGACCTGCTCCAAGCTCCTTTGCGTGATCACCGGCGCCAGCACTTCCAGTGAGCGGACTAGGAATGGCCTCTCTGAGCGCAGGGTTTCGAGTCGGGATTGCAACGCTGCGGACGCGGTCTTGAAAGCCTCGTCGCCGCGGGCGTGGTTGTCCCGTGCGGCGGCCACCTTGTCGAAGCGAGCTTTCAGTTCCTGCCCTTTTGCAGTGATGTCGTCGATCGCCTTTTGAATTTCGTCCGACGGCGGGAGCGTAGCGAGAATACCCGACACCATGTCGAGTTCGGACTGCTTGGCTCCCCGTTCGTTCTGTGTGTAGCAGGCCTGTCCCATGGTCGCCTTGATTGCTGTGTGCTCCGACCGCAGGTGGTCGTACATGCTCTTGGCAGCATCCCAGGCGGGCAGCCCCTCGTAGAGGCGGTCGCGCTCGACGACGATGGAATCGACAGGCGGGGCATCCTTTACCGCCGCCTTTTCGTTGGCGATGGAAACCTGGATGGTGTTGCGCTGTTCGCGCAGCTTGGTTGCCGCATTCTCCGCAGCCTGGAGCGCTGAAGACGCAGCCCGCCGCCGGGCTTCCAACTCGTTCGACTCGGCGGCCAATCTTGTCGCCAGAGACTGCGTGTTTTCAATGGCTCGCTCGATGAACTTAGGGTCCGGATGGTCATTGCCGCAGAGTCGGCAGGACTCCTCGGCGCCGTGCCCGGCCGCATCGCGCAGACCAGTGAGGTCTTCCAGATCCTTCTTGGCCGACTGCCAGTCAGCATGAGCGCGGCTGGCCGCTTGACGCGCCGTTTCGTCCGCCGTCTTCAGGTCTTGCAGCGCGGTCGTGTCGACGTCCGGCATCTGCAGGAACTGCGCCTCGAGAGACTCAAGCTGGCGATAGCTCTGCTCCCACGCGTCAAGCTCCTTGATGCGGATGCGCGGGTCAGGTCGAACTGCGGCGGCCGACACCTTTGCGATCTCCGAATCCAGGGAATTGAGCTTCTCGTTCTTCTCCATCCAGGCGTCGATGGTGACCAACTCAGCCGACAGCTTCGACTGGTTCGATGCGTAGGTGTTCCTGGAAGTGAGGCGGTTTTGGTGGGTTTTCAGTTCAGTGCGCAACCGCTCCAGTTCCTGGTTGGTGTCCGCGACCCAACGGTCCAGGCCAGACCTGTCCAAGTCGTAGCTGGCCAGAACCGCGTTCAGCGCCTCGCCGGCGGACTTCAGATCGCTCTCCCGGCTGTCGAGACGTGCCCACAGCTGTGAGAGTTCGGCGCCGGCCTCGATCTCCTTGGTCAGGTCTCGGAGCAGGGTGAGGCCGAACTCCACTTCTTCGAAGTCCGATCGTGCCTTATTGTAGGTCGCTTCCGCCTGGTCGCGCAGTCCGCTGAGGTCGTTGCACGAGGCCGCCATCTGCTTCCTGTAGGTGTCGATCACCCCGGCTATTTTCTCCAAGTGCCCGAGCATCAGCAGGCGGACGAAGAAGTCACGACGGTCCGAGTCGAGACCCGAGAAGAGTTTCCCGAACGCCCCTTGCCGGATGAAGACGATGGAACTGATTGCCTTTTGGTTGGCGCCGATGAGCGACGTCAGCAAGGCCTCGACACCAGCCGCGGTTTTCTCGACCGTCAGCCACTTGTCGTCTTGCTTGTCCCACCGAAGCTCCCGCGTGGCAGAGCCAGCCCTTGACTGGGTCCGCTCGATTTCCATCGGTTTGCCGTCCACCGTGAACCGTCCCTTGCCGAGCATCTTCTTGATGTCCTCGTGTTCGTTGTTCCGGATGAACTCAGCAATGGCGTCAGGGTGGTCGATTTTACCGGAGAGAAGCCACTCGAGGATCTGGAGAACTGTGGTCTTGCCGGATCCGGAGACGCCCCAGAGTCCAAGGACGTTGCCTCGGACGGTTTTCTCGACGAGGCGGTGGCGTCCAATGTCGATGCCTTGTAAATAATCAAGTCTGATCATGGTTTATTGTGCTGCTGGGGTTTTGATTGCGGCGCTGTGAATTTCGGCGGCCTGGATATTACCCCGGGCCAGAGCGGCGAACATGGCGTCGCCGCTGGAAGGTCCTGTGGCCTCCTCACCTTCGCGAACGGCCAGGTCGGCTTTTCGCTTCTCGATGAAGGCAGCGAGGATGTTGTTCGCATCCTCCTCGCCCCGGGCCAGCAGATCCAGCGACAAGGCGAGCTCCTCCTTGTGCGCGTCACCACCGAACCTGGCGCGAAGGAAGTATTCGATCCCGTGGGCCTGGATGTCGGCGGCCTTGGCTCGCTCGGTCTCGTTTTCCTCTTTGGTCGGCAGAGGCTCGAACCGTATGATCGCCCGCTGGGGATCCAGAAGGGCGTAGGTCCTGGTGATGACCGAGGTGATCTCCCGGCTGAACTTGCAGACCACCACGGGGTGCTGCAGAGCGGCCGGCTTCAATTCCTCCAACAGGGCGTCCGAGTCCGCCTCGGTCCGGATGGTGCGCGCGAAGAAAGGACGGATGGCCAGGGGGTGCGCATTGTCCAACGTGGCCGACGCGTCCGAGACGCGCACGACAGGCAGCACCTTGCGAACCGGCTCGGATGAGCTGTTCATCTCCGTGGAGCCCGGGTAACCAACCAGGACACCGCGATGGGTGGTGAACCCGAAGTAGTGCAGGTCGCCCAGGGCGATCAGTTTCACCCCTGGGACGTAGGGCAGCTCGCTGAGGTCCAGCATCCTGTCAGGATTGACTCCGCACTCGACGACACCGTTGACGGTGGCGTGCATCAGGATGACATCGGCTCCCTGGCACATTTGCATCACAGCGGCGCTGTTCTCCCGGAGGCCGGAAGGGGAATAGGGGCGGACACCCTGGTAAACGAACCCGTCGATCGTGACGCGCTTGTCGTCCATGGGGATGATCCCGCCGGTTTCTGGTCTGGGCTCCGGGAACAGCACTTCGAGCCAGGTCGGCGTGCTCCAGTCGTGGTTGCCAGTCACGGTGAGCATGGCAATGCCGTGGCTTTTCAGCAGGGCATCGAGCTTCATTGCCATCTGGATCACGTTGGCGCTCGGGCGGCTGGAGTTGAAGAAGTCGCCGGTGTCGAGGAGGGTCTTGAGTTTCAGCTCTGCCGCGAGCTTGACCAGCCTGACCTTGGCCTCGAAATAATCACGCCCGCGGGAAGCGCGGGCGTACTGGGTGTCGCGGAAGTGGGCGTCACCTGAGATGCCGATGTTTACAGGAGTGCGTTCTGAGGTTTTGGTAGGTTCCATTGGGAAGGGGCGTGGATTTTTTCTGGGGTGGTCTCAGCGAACTGGGGGAGTGCGCCGAGCATGGCGGATCGGGCGATGTCACAGAGGCTGTCGCAAAGGGCCTGGGACGGGACAGTGTTCCGGGGCACCTGCATCGGGGTGATGCAGAAGTGCTTCGCCATGGCGCTGTAGCGCATCCACAAGTCCCGCTCGCTGTTGCGGCCGTTGAGGGGGATCCCGTCGTAGTCGAACAGCAATGACTTGGCCAGGTTCTGGCGATCCGTGAACCACAAGACCGTGATGCGGTCGTCGCTCAGGAAGGTGCTCCAGGGATTTTTTGGGGGCACCTCGCGCAGACCGAGCTGGATGACTCGGCGCAGCTGGTGATCGGCTATGGCGAAAAGACCGTCGAGAAGCGCCGACAGCTCGTTTCGCTGCACCGTGGAACCGTAGTTCCCGGTGACCCTGATGATGTGCTCGTCGTTTCCGTTGAATTTCGCCACAGCCGCCGCCGCTCCCCAGCCGTTCTGGTGACCTGACCCGTCCGTGTAGAGGACGTAGTCATGCTCTTCCGGCCTGGGAGCGAGTTGTGCTAGGACGTCGAATGGTTTGGGCTCCGAGGAGCTGACGACGAGGTCGTCCCACCAGTCTGGCGGGCGTCGGGAGTATGTATTCATTTAAGGGGAGGTCTAGGCAGGGGGGTGCCCCTGGTCTGATATGAGCTCGGCCTCGACCGCTAGGTCGTCTCCTGATTCCAGGGGCGCTGGGAAGGCCCCCACCGGCGCCGTCAACAACTCCATCTGGTCATCCTCTTTCACGGCGAGCGCCGCCTGGTTGACCAGTTCCTGGAACTTCCCGGCAATGGGGGCTGCGATCTTCGAGATCATCTCGTCTCCCACTTTCTCCGCGGCCAGGTGCAACTGGCTAGGCGAAAGCAAACCGGACAGCGTGCTGGACCCGGTCACGTGCGCGAACTCCGTATCAGCTCCTCGAAGCACACGGATGTCCCAGAAGAACCGGACGTCGTCTTCGTGGGCGCCTTTCTGGGCCGCGTGGAACTGGAGTAGCGGCGCCAAGGCCGCCGACATCTGAGCGATAAGATCCACAGCAGGGTCCTTGGACTTGGGTTCTTTAGCCTGATTACCGTCAGGCGTTGAACTTGTCTTGGATGTCCTCGGGGTCTGGGTCTGGGGGCGGTGTTTGTTCATCAGCGATTATTTGTCGCATCTCGTCTCCCTGTTGTCGAGTCCATACCACACCTCCGAATCTGGAGGTGGGAAAGCGACCTGGTTGTTCGCGCTCGACTTTCAGAGAACTTTGTGCGTCAGTGCTCATAATGGATCTCAAGGAAATTTTCGTCTACGACCTGATGGCCAAGCTGCGGAGCAGCCCGGAGCATTCGCGCCGGGCGCAGCAAGCCGTGGACGCCGTCGCCAACATACAGCGCAAGTTCGCCTCCGGCAAGGCTGATCGGACAGACCTGGCCAGAGCCATGGCCGGGGTCGTGACTGCCAGCGGCTTCAACTTCGGACTCCTCATGCCACAAATCTTCCCGCGCTACCCGTCGGAAGACCCTCTGAGTTTCCTCCCTAGGCCATTTATGTTCGTGATGTCCACGATGGCCGCCAACAGCGAGCTGACGCTACGGGCCGGCCGGCAGGTCGGCAAGTGTGCGGACGGCGACACCGTGGTGCAGACTGAGGCCCACGGAGACATGACCTTGAGTCAGCTCTTCGAAATGGGTGTCTGAGCGAGGAACGCGTCGACGGCCAGGCCGACAGGATTCGCGGACGACAACACATCCTGGTCCGTGATGTGCTCGCAACCTTGCTCCATCAGCCGGAATTTGGGATAGATGCGCCCCACGAATATCTTGGCCAGGTGGAACTTGGTGTTGAGGGCGATACTATTCAGCACCAACTCGTAACGGTCCATGTCATCCGGCAGCTCCCGGGCAGCCCGGACCATTCTCAACCAGCGCCTAAGCTCGTTGTAGCGGCAGGTGGCCAGAGTGCGGGCCAGCTCCGTCTTGTGGTGCTCCTGGTTGATGGGCCATCCGTTCTTGATCCTGCGATAGCAGTCCAGGAAAATACCCTGGGCGCTCTCGGAAACCAAGGACATGTCCGCCACCAGGACGGACCGCGGACAGGGCAGGTGGTGCGACAGCAGGTAGATGTGCTGCCTTTCCTTGTCCTTCGTCGCGCGGTTTATCAGCAGGTCCAGCATCGTGTAGAAGTTGGCCCTTCCTACCGCCGCCTGGCCATTGTGCGCCTCGAACGCTCCGCAGATAGTGGGAGTAGGCAGCAGCCAGGTAATCTGGTTCACCAAAGAGGCGTTGTCACACCTGTACGACTGCGGGGCCATCTCGGAGTGGTAGGGCTCAGGGCGCCGGCTTGCGGACTCGATGAGATCTCCGGCGCGGTCATAGTAGTCCGCCCGGTCCTTCGAGTGCTGCAGGACGAAATAGGAGAAGCGTTTCTGCTTGATCATTCTCGACATTTCCGAATCAGCGGAGCCTCCCACCAGTTCATCGAGGGAAGACCTATAGACGGTCACGTCGGGTGTGCCGGACGACATCGCCACGCATTGCAGCGAGTAGAGTCCGGGCACGGTTATGGAACGAAAGAATTTCTGGGTCTTGATTTCAGGGGTTGTCATTGTTCATATTAGAACGCACCCAAGCCCTTCTGGCGAGTGAATCTTACTCGGCCGGCGGCCATACAGAAGGTGGCGGTTCGGTGACACGTTTTTGCGTCGAGGTGTAATTTCCTCTTGCCGGACGCGGGCCGTTCCGACGGAACGGTGAGGGTCTCCTACGGCGGAGACCGGTATTGACGGCGATGCTGAGAGCTGCCAGAGTGGTAAAAACCATGCTGACAGCAGATGAGATCGCAGAGGAGCGCTGTGTCGTCCACCTGGGGATACGGGTAAAATCACGCGAGGGATACCTCGACGTGACGCACGTCTGTAAGACGGTCCCGCTGCCTGTGTGTGAACTGAAGACCACCAAACGATCCTTGGTCTGCTCGGCCAAGCACCTCGTGGCGCTCGGCGACGACTCAGGAGAGTTTTGCCCGGTTGAGCGCCTTGCTCCGGGTAATACGGTGATCTCGGAAGATGGCATAGAGATGGTCGAGTCCGTGACTGATTTGCACGAGACGAGGGAGCTCTACGACCTGAGGGTCGAGGGGCCTGACCATGTCTATTTCACGAACGGGCTTCTGAGCCACAACTCCACCGGCATCGGCGGAGGGCTGCTCTATAAGCTCAACATGATCGACCACTACAGGGCGCTTTACATCGCGCCGCTGAAGGACCAGGTGAAAACCTTTGCCGACCGTCTGCAAGACATGCAGCGGGGCTCTATTTTCAGTCCCGATGCCATTGTGGCCAAGGGCCTACGGAATAACCTCTACTACAAGGAGTCTCCCCGGGGAGGGTCGCTGCGGCTGCAGAACCTTCTCACGGATCCCTCGCGTGTCCGCGGGCAGTCGGTCGACGAGATCGTCATCGACGAGTGCCAGGACTTCGACATGGACCACTTGCAAGAGCTGACACAGGTCCAGAAGGCGTCCAAGCGTCCGTCGCGTGTTTTCGCCGGTACATCCAAGGAGATCGACACCTGCCTGGAGGTGCACTACCAAAAGGGCAGCCGGGGGGTTTGGCACGTCCGAGGCGGCAAGCCTGGTCGGTGGTGGTCGCTGAATGATCCGGATGTCATTGACAAGATCATCACGGTGGACGGCCTGAGGTGTCCTGAGACCAAAAAGCTGCTGAACCCGATGGACGGGGAGTTCGTGCACGAGGATCCCAGGAGGATCTATGCGGGCTTTCCCAGTTTCCATCTTCCGCAGATCATCGTTCCTGAGTATGCCAGCGGCGTGAAGTGGCTGGAAATCTGGGAGGACTTCAAGCACTACCCCAGGCCGAAGTTCCTGAAGGAAGTCATGGGGATACCGGTCGAGTCCGGCAGCCGGGAGATCACTGAAAATGACCTGAAGCAGATGTGCGATCCGGACATGACATTCGGAAAGATTCAGGCCGAGATTCTGAGCGGGAAGCGTCGCTACCACTACATCATATCTGGGTGCGACTGGGGCGGGTCCGACTACAACCCGGCAAGCAAGACAAAGCAGTCCTACACTGTACACGTCATGCTGGGTATCACCCACGACGGTAACTTCGATCTCATCCACGCTGCCCGCTACGCCGGTATGGCCTATCAGGACATCGCAGGCCAAATCGTCCACAATCACAACAAGTTCAACGGTTTTGCCATCGCGACTGACAACGGCGTCGGGCACTACTACAACGCCTACCTGAGAGACTGCGGGAAGATCCGCTCGGACCGGCTCATCCTGTTCCAGTACAATGACGTCAAGGACTACATGGCACAGATCGAAAATGCGATGTTCAACCTGTATTCCCTGAACCGGACGGACTCCCTGTCCGCGCTGTTCGCGGACGTGAAGGCGCCGAGGATGCGTCTACGGTGTCCTCGCTGGGACGAGTCCTCGCCGTTCCTCCTGGACTTCCTGAACTCCATCCGGACCATCACAGAGCTCCCCAACGGGCGGGGTATCATGCGCTACGTCCGGCACGGCTCGAAAGCAGATGACTTCATGCAGGCCGTCAACTTCGCGGTCAACCTGGGTCGGGTTTTGTTGCGCGAGAACATGATCCCCTCTCAGCAGCTGCTCGACGAGATGGCACACACCATGCAATCCGGCGCTTCCGGATACTCCGGCAACAGCCTATTCCAAGGTGGGTGGGGGGAATACTTCTCAGGCTGATCAGTGGCCTATTTTACCGGCACCTCCGCATGTCGAGCAGGACTTCTCGACGGTCCACCCGGATCCCATGCAGATGCGGCACAGGACTTTCGCGGGCGCATGATGAGGTCGCGCTGGACCACCACTAAACAGTAATGTGAAGAAGATGGTCAGCGCGATGGAACAGACAGCCGGGAAGTGTGGTTGGTCCCTCACGGTCGTTGGGTTTGGCGGCTGGGAGTGGCGCCGATCTTACCGTCTCCCCCGCAGGGGTAGCAGCGTTGGGTTCCGGTCCATCCAGAGCCTTTGCAGACATTGCACTGCACCCATGAGGGCTTGGTGTCCTGGACGGGGGTGGTGAACGCAGCGGTGGTGGCCGCGATGAACGCGGACATTGTAATCAGAGCGATGGTGGTTTTCATAGATAAAGAATTCAGATGCTGGCGTCCCGAGGGACGCCAGCATCTGAGGGGTGGATAGTTTAACGGCGGACCGAACGGACCTTGCGGACGATGGCCCAGGTGGAGACGGCAGCCAGAAGACAGCCGATGACGATTGGGGTTGGGGTTTTCACTTCATTGGTTTGTTCGTTGTGCCAGGTATGAACCCTTAGGCAATATCTTATGTCACAGAAGTGGGTGAAATTGCACGCCCCTCCGATCCGTTCTCCAGGGCCTCGCGCACTTCCGCGTATTCGGCGTGAAGCAGCCGCAGCGCCGACAGCGGCACACCGATCCCGCGGAGCTGGTCCAGCATATCTACGAACGTGGCGTTCACGGCCTCCTCGTGGATAGTGTGATCCTCCTGCTCCTCCCGCAGCTTTTTGGCGAGGAAGTCCGCCACCTTCGGAGAGAAAGGAGGCGCAGGGTCATCATCGTCCCTGGCCAATTCGACTTCCAAGGTTGCCCACATCATCTCGACAACGGACGGCTCCTCGAACACACCGTCAATGAGATCCCCGAGGTCGCCGTCGTAGAGGGCATTGGACACAGCGCAGAACGTCTCCACGTCCTTGTAGAACGCCGGCGAACTCAGGGCGGTGATCAAGGCATTCAGCCTGTTCTCCCCCTCCTCCGGTATCCACGTGCCGAACATCTCGTTGACCTCCGCCCACATCTCCGCGGGGTCCATGGCTTCCACGCCCGCCTCGGGGTCGCCGAACACCCGGTCACCAAAGGCCCAGAGAACGATGGTCAGGAGCACAAACCCCGGGGTGTCCGCGTCGCCCAGGGCGACGCGGCATTTACCCTTGTCGAGTTGGAACGGCGCGGCAGACATCAGGGGTTCGCTTCGACAGCCATTTTAAGGAGTGCCTTCTGATCTGATTCTCCCCACCCGGCGACCTCCAGGCTAAGGGGCGCCGCGCTTTCCTGGGATCGCAGGGCAATGAACGAATCGAAAGCGGCCTTCTCCAAGTGGAACTCGGCATCGACGGTGGCGATCTGGCGCAGGGCCTCCAGAGGGACGGGGACGCCTCTGATGAGGGCGTGGGATGCGGCCATCTTCTCCACTTCCTCCACGGTAGGCCCGCCAAAGACGATGTTGTGCGGGAGGGGCACCGGGTGGCGGGGGTTGAAGTTGTATCGCAACCCGATAGCGCTGTCGGTCGCGGCGATCTTGCGCATGCAGTCTTCCGGCGAGATCTCACCAGCCGCCGCCTGTTTCACCGCCTCCTCGTATTCCGAGAAGGCACCTGGATAATTGGAAACCAGCGAGCGCCTGGACTCGATAAGCGAGGCGGCTTTGTCCAGATCCTCGAAGCGGGGGGTGCCAGCCTGCACAATCAGTCCTGGGATCTCGTGGATCACGCAGGCATCGGCCGCGGCCTTGACGACCTCCCGCGCGGCGTCGACGAACATCAGATAGTGGATGCGGTTCTGGTCCACCATGGTAGCCAGGTCCCTGGCCGACTTCGCGATCTCGTATGGGTCGTTGAGGGGCAGCAGCCGGAAATGCGTGCCGTTCAGAGTCGTGTCGATCCCGAAACGACCGGGGAGAGTGGAGGGAGTTTCGGCGGACGCCTGCTTCTCGAACTCCCCGGCGAAGTATTCAGCGTACGGCGCGACATCGGCCCCGATACCAAAATAGGCGCACGCCTCCTTGATGTGGTCGAACACCTCCTCCGGGTACTCTCCCGCGTTGGCGAAATAGTCGACCGCGGAGAAGAAGGCGGCCTCTTTCTCGAAAATGGGCAGCAGCCGGTTCTCGCGGTCCGCAAAGGCAACGGAGGCCAGTTTCTCGAATCCCTCACTGGTAGGGATCGGTCGGCCCTTGATCCATTCCGGGAACGGAATGGCCATCTCAGCAATGGCGAGGCTGCGGGGATTTCGGGTCTTGGAGTAGTCGGTTTTGTGCATGGTGTAATATCCTGTTGGCGTCGGGCTGATTAAGTGTATGCTGAAAACGGTCAAACGGGAAGTCGAATCCGATGGACTGGGCATCTAAATTCGAGAAAAGGCTTCACCCCTAGTATGCGTCTCAGCTCCCTCACAGCCCTAGACATCGCAGGCGTCCGTCCAAGACGGCAGCCGGACGGTGCGTATTCACATGCCTGCGTGGCCTGTGGAAGCGCGGCAAGGACAGGAGGGTGGCACACCCAGTGTTCGGATCCCTCTTGTAATTACCAGGTCCTCAGCCCGCTCGACACGTTGGCCGCCAGGTTCAATGGGAACTATGAAAGAGCGGCAGCCTTTGTCAATGACGAGCTGCGCCGCACCGCCGTCACCCCGGAAATGGTCCTTTCTGAGATGAATCGCCGGCGTGTTTTGGACTTCTGGCTGCATCACTGTCTGAAGCAGCCCACGACCCTGCAGGGGGCATCTCAAGTGTCGGCCCTCCGCGAAAAAGGGTGGTATCTACTCCCCTCGCAGAAGAACATGACCGTTCTGACAGGCCCGACGATCGTCAAGCTGATCGAAATGGCCATGGCCACCGGCGCGGAATTCCCGGATGCCCTTCTGTCCCAACACGGCTCGTCGGCGGCCGCGTTTGTCGTGCAGTCCATCCCGCACACTATTGACCGCATCGTCATTACCACCGGCCGGGGTAGTGAGTGGCCGGTGGTGTGGCACAGGAAGAGGGTTGGCATCACCGGGCTCATCGGTATGGAGCCTGAGCATCTTCTGGCCGCCGACTACAGGACGGCTCTGACGCTCCAAAGACGTCTGCACGACCTTGGACACACGAGGGAGGTGTCGGCTCTCTACGTCAGCCGCAAGGATCCGGCCACCAGGGAGACATGGCGCCCGGACATCAACAAGATGCGGACCGTTGTGGCGGGGACGGAGGACATCGTCACCATGTCAGCTTTTTACGACTCCTTCCCGCTGACGACCGACACCGTGCCTTCGGTCCATTTGCGCCGGCTGGTCGCGGTGTCTGACGTCGAGGCCGTGAGCTGGTCCTGGATGCGCAGAAGCTACCTCGCGGCCGCCATTGACGGTAGCAAGCGGGAGATCAGCGACACGGCGATCCGATTGCTGGAGAAAGCACACCCATCAAGAGAAGAGATTTCGTGGCTGATCCAGCGCTACAGGGAGCAGGGGAGGTTGGAACTCGCCGAGGACATCAAGCGGCACATGGACAACAGGGTGATCTTCGATGACGGGAAGCTATCGATCCGCGAGACCGCCAGCGACTACGTGATCGACTATGGCGGCAGCACTTCCAGTATCTCGAATTTCGCCATCCAGTTCACACACAATCTTTTCTTCCGTGACTCGGTGGACGTCTTTCACGCGGGGCGCCTCACCTACGGGCGCACGAGCATGGAGATTGCCGTCAGCTCCCACGCTGTCGACAACTTGAACGAGCTGCAGAAGACCGTCCGACACCAGATGCTGGTGCGCCACGCGAACTCGGCGCCGGAGCATCTACCCACCATCATCGATGCCGGCAACATGCGCCGCTACGTCCTACCTTACTTCAGGCGACAGGTGTCCTCCCTGCCTTCGAGAGAAGGGTTTTGCAACCTCGGGTGGACTGCCGACCGGGCCATGTTCGTCGGCCCCGGGATCAAAGTGACGATGAACGGCCGGGAAAGCGGCGCTATCGCCTGCCACCCGAACGTCGCCCAGTTGAAGCATTTTGTGAACGACATATCTTGGGATGTTGGCTTCTCAGCGGACCTACCCACACCAGCCAGGGACCTCGTGTCGATGATACTGGCATCCTGCGCGCGATTCTTTGTGAAAGGCGTCACCAAGCCTGTCTGCGTCCAGCATTCGCCGGCGGCGCGCCACCTGCTGACGACCATGTTCGCCGCCATAGGCCAGCGGGAGATCTTCGAGCTGAATCCGAACCTACGGGACCTGAGCAGCACGCACGGATTACGCGGTTACCCGTTTTTGACCACTGGCTACAACGCGGCCCAGAGCATGGGTGCCAAGTTCGGCCACGTCTTGCTGACAGACACCGGATACTGCGTTAATGATGAGGTCTCACAGGAGCTGGCGGAGGCCGCAGGGAGGTCGTTGCAATTCGGTCTCCTCAGGCTTGTTGAATGGTGCTTGGCGACGGGAGGCTCCGAGTTTTCGGAAGTACCGGCACTGCACTACAACAGCTCCTTGTTGAGGGAAGGCAAGTGGTTGGTCGAGAATGTCTGCGAGCTACAGCCATGGGAGGTGTCCGACCTCGGGCTGATCCACTTGGAGAACCTTCTGGCCCAAATCCCGGTGGACGACGTGCCCCGCCGGATGAAGATCAAAGACGGCACCACGCTGACTGCCAGCCTGCACGGTCTGGACTGGGACAGAGACGCGGTGAGAGGCGACCTGCAGATACTCCGTACCGTCTGCGAGGGGGAAGGTGACGACCTGGTGATGGGTGCGGTCGAAGTTCTACCGGCTCTGGAGACCTACTACGGCCGCAGGCCAGAGGTCAGCGTCGTGTTTTAATCAGGGCTCGTCCAGAGTCTCATCATAGACGAGCACCGAAGAAGCCCCGAGGGCGGCGGCCATCGAAGCAGCCATGAAGTCCTCCATGGTCTTCTCCTCGTTGCCCGGGATCTCGCGCCATTCCTCGAACGCGCTCTTGCCGGTGCGGCCATATATGACCTGGTAAACTGGAGTTTCGCTGATCATAACTTGGCGCTGTGAGTCTGGGATTTGGATAGGGAAATCGGACATGTCAGTCGGAGATCATGATGGTGCCGGCGTAGTGGACCGACCGATTCCCGGCAGAATCTGTCGTGGCCAGGTGCCAGTAATACTTCCCGTAGGGTAGGTCGAGCGGTTGCTCTGGAACGGTGAACACCCAGGTGTCCGCGTTCGTGATCGTGATCTGATCATCTTCGCTGCTGAGAAGCAGGGCCGGCGGTTCCTCGATCGGAAATCGCGTCCCGAACGCCATCTCGACTTTGGCCAGAGCCGACGCTGGTTGCACGCCGTTCGGCGTCATAGGTCCCACGTTGATTATACCTGCCCATAGCGAGTCTTGCACCGGCTTGTGCGCCAACGCGAGCATGACGCGCTGGCTGTTCAGGTAGGGGCGGGTGATCTCCATCAACCCGGGTATGGAAAAAGTGAGGTCGTCGGGCATCAGGTGTCGGGTGTGATGGTGACCGTCTCGACCAGGGCCAGGGCGTCGACGAGGGAAAGGTTGTCCGCCAGGTCCTGAACGGCCCTCTGGATCTTGTTCCAGAACTCAGTGGCGTGAGAAGGGCTTCGAGCGTAGATCAGGAGCGTGGAGGTCCTGTAGAACGGCACCCCCTCTTCAGGGGAATCCTCCGGCAGCTCGGTCATCTGCGGAGCGCCGGCCACGCAGCTGAAGAAGTCCTTGTCCGGCAAAGGCGAGGCCCCGGCGTGGTAGACGAATATCTTGGCAGGCGTCGTGGCGTCCGCCTCGAACGCCGAGATTCGCACCGGCCACGTCTGCCGATTCGGTATCGAGCTGGCCTCTTCGACTTCTTCTCTTTGCAGGACGAACATGCGGGAATGCTAACCTTTTTCGGCTGCTTCTGCAATCACGGATCTACGTGAGCCATAATCTCATCCCCGTAGGAGAACAACCACCCGTCATATTCCAGCGCCCCATAGGGGATGCCGGGCGGCGGTCCGTAAGTTTCGTCGTCCTCGTCGATCAACCCGACATGGGCCAGGATCTCGTTGTCGTAGGCCAACAGGAACCCGTCATAGTCCAGGGCACCGTAGGGGATCTCCGTGATGGGGTCGTAGACGACAAAACCCGAGATAGGACCGTCCGGCTCGAATGTACCGGCGTCAGGAATGTCCGTGGGCTCCTCGGCGATAAGCACCGCGGAGCCCACTGGTTTCTCCCGCAGGACGAATTCCGAGAGCCGCTTTTTGTAAGAAGCGGGCGCACCGTCCAGCTCCGGGAGCACGAGCAAGAGCCTCTTCCCGTAGAAGGTCTCGATCAGGGCGTGCATGTCCACGGTCACGCGGGGACGCTCGGCTGTCATCCCTATGGTGTCCGCAAGGTACAACCCTGTGAGGCGTTCGTGCTGCCGCTGCAGCGCCCAGTAGGCCACGAGAGACAGCTCGTTGCCCTGAAGATGCACCCGGGCGTGCGGGGCGTCTCCCTCCTCGGCGTAGTAGGCCAGCGCCATCCCAGGAGGGAGGTAAAGGTTGGGAACCGAAGTCACACCTTCGACGGATACCGTGCGGTCACCCACCGCGCGGCGCAGCCACCCGGAGGTTTGCCCAGACATCACACGGAAGCCATTGCCGACGAGGAATCCCTTCCCGTAATCACGGCCTGGCTCCAGCGCCGCGTGCGGGTAGTCTATGTCCACGACGCCCAGATTCTGAAAGATGTATCGGGTGATCTCCGCCGTCAGCCGCGTCGCCATCAGGAGCGTGTCGTCCGCCTCCAGCACCAAGAGGCCGCAGGCTTGGGCCGCCGCTTTTTCGAAGGAGCCCTGGGACACCGACCCCTTCTGGTAGGCCGCGATGAATGTGTGACCGAAGGCTGGGCCGTTCACCTGCATCGTGAAGTCGTAAGGCAACCGAAGCTCCAGCATACCCGCCAGCACAGTAAAGCCACCAGCGAAGAACAACTCACCGGGACTCTCGCGCATCACCAGGTAGCCCGGTCCGGTCTCGAAGTCGATCCCCTGCAACAGCACCCTGTCCTGGAACTTCGTGGCAATGATGATCGGAGTGAGGTCGCTTGGGATCGGTAAAATGTAGAGTGAGTCCAGGGAGCCGAGACCTCCCACACCTTCTTCCACGGTCAGAAGGTGGCCGAGGCCGAATCCGAGAGGGCGACCGTCGGCGCCGTGGATGATGTGGCTCCGAGGGATTTCTGTCCCCAGGTCCCTTCTCACGGCGACCAAAGTGGTTTCATCATCGAGCCCCAGAGTTTGGCGCCATGCTCGAGCCATGTCCTCGCCGACGTAGACGAACTCACCATCCAGAAACGGGACCCTTACACGCTCGACCATCGCGGACCGTGTCGAACTCAATTTCTGCATCGGGACGTCCAACCTGCGCAGCTCCGGCACGTTGGCCGCCAGTGTTGCCAGAGCGCGAGCTTGACTCCTGGTGTCCTCGGTGGCCACCCGGCTCCAAAAGGATCCGAGCAGCCCCATGACAGAGTACTGAAGATGGCGGTCAACCCTGCTCATTGTTGTTCGACGAAGTTGATGCTTTCTGGGAGGATGAAATATCGGACGTTTCTGTCGCTCACCGCGTAGACTTCGTCGACGCCATTATCGTCGCCCACGACAAGGACGTAGGGGCGCATGTCAGCCAGCGTCGTCAGCGGCGAGAGCGGACAGGGCAGCGAGTTCCCTTCGGCGTCCCACTCCGAGTCGCTGGCCGGGTCGTAGTCGGGGTGGAATCGGCGGCGAGCTGGTGAGACGTCCAGAGTGGCCAGGTAGTCGATGGACTGGGTGCGGAGGGCGCCAGCCGCGTACATCGACTCTACCATGGCAGCTTCGCTGAACAGTTCGGGCCAGCCCACCCCGTTGATGTAGGCGGCTATCTCGGCCCTGGCCACGTCGAGCGCCATCACGGTGCCGGGCTTCCGGCGGTAGGCGATGGTGAGGAGCTCAATGTTCACCAGAGGTCCGGCTTTCACGGCGACGTCAACGCCAACAGGCGCGTTATCAGGTGATGTCAGCATCGCGCTGACTGGCTCGAACAGAGGATCGGACCGGTAGGTCACCGTGAACATGGCGTAGGTGCCCTGTTCATCGTCCGCCCGGTCCACCAGAATCACATTCTCCTCGTTCTCCGGAGGTGTGACGTGGATCCAAAATTCTTCTTCTGTCGTCCCACACCCAGTGCTTCCAGGGAACCGATCAGAGCTGACCTGCGAATAAATCACGACTGCGTCCATGTCCAAGGTCAGATTCGCGGTCGGGTGCACAGCCTCGATGAGGCTAGGGCGATGCAGGAAATTGACTTTACCTCGGAACACCCGTAGCAGCGGGTCGAAGCCCAGACGGACTGACTGCGACTCCTGCTGGTAGTCTCTCTTGGACCTGAAAAACACGTCGACGGCCGGGGCAGCCAATGCCAGCGGAGTCCCCGGGACGGCTCGCTGCATTTCAGGGTCACCCGTCATCACCGCCGACACCACCTTTGTCTCTGGCCAGTGCTGATGCACAAAGGCCCAAATACTGTTGCGGCTACCCACCGATGGGGAGTAGGCTGTGCGGCGGGCGATCTCGGCCAGCGCCGGCAGCGAGACCGGTGGCAGACCGTAATCGAAGGCGGTGGCGGCCGCGATCCCAACGAGAGACGGGATGGTGAGCGCCGACAGCCCGCTGGTTCCCCGGGCGACGTCGGCGGTCATCTTGCCGGTGAGAGGTATATCCACAGACCAGGTGTTAATGGACGTCTGCACCAGGGCGATCTGGTTCAACGCCGTGTCCGCCACGCTCCCCGCCGGTAAAATCTCAAAAGATTCCGTCGCCATGGACGGTAGCCTGGGATAGAAGACGTCGTCGCTCCCAAAGCTGAACTTGACCCCTTTGTTGACGGTGAACGTGTCGTTCGTCGAGAAAGTCAGGCGGACCAACCCGCTGCTTTGCAGGGTGGTGACATCGCGAACCGCGAAATTCCCTAGATAGCGCTCCACGAAGTTGCAGGAGTAGATCGTCCCTTTGGCCACGTTCTCCAGGTCTAGGTCGGACATGAATCGGTTCTGGGCCACCGTCAGCGCCGCGATGAATGCCGCGATGGGGCTGACGTAGGTGTCACCAAACACACTACCGGGCGCCATGTCGTGCGTCGGGAAATGGGGCCGCAGGTAGTCAACCGCCGCCGCCCTGGCGGCCTCGAGCTGCGCTGGGGTAAGTTCCTCGATGTCGGGAAAGTATTCGGCGATTAGGTCGTACATATCAGGTGAGGGATTGTGTGAGGCCGATTGAGTTTCCGTCTTCGGTCGTGATTATCAGTTTGGTCACCAACTTTCGGTCCACGACACCGTCAAGCAACACGGAAAAACTCGCGACTCGCTCCGACGGTAGCGCGTCAGGGGACTCGTAAGCCCGCACCGTGCGCTTTGCCGCCAGGGCCGCGAAGTTCAGCGCATGCTGCGCGGATCTCAGGTCGTAGACTCCACCGCCGGTCACGGAAGCCAGCAGACCGGTGCCGCGAGCCGGGACGATCTCGTCGGTCCCGAAGTCGGTCATCAGGTTGTTGATCAGCTTCTGCTTCACAAGGTCGATACCACTCACCGTGGACGCCCAGTCCACGACCACACCCCCGTCAGCGAATATGAACGCGGTATCCTTGATCATGCCAGACCTCCGTCGATGAGTTGCTTGCTGCCGGCGTAGAGCTCGCGCATGGCCTGACTCAGGCCGAATGCCCTCAGGTAAACCGGTCCCGCGGAAGAATACATGGCGTCCCGCTTCAGTGCCTGCAGAAAAGCGCGCTTGGCGACTGGATCATCGTCTTTCGGGTCGATGTCGGAGAACTTCAAGTCGTCGTCTGAAGAGAACTCGAAAGGACCCCGGGGAGCCTTGCCCTGGATCTCCCGCCGAACGTCGTCGATACCGGTCTTCCGGTCGGCCGGGGTGATGGTGCCGTGACCGTTCAAGACGACACCTCCCTCAGATCCCGCTCCATTTCCTGCAGCTTCAGGGCGATGCGGTCTGACCGCCTGGTGATCATGGACGGTGACACGCCTAGTCGCTGCGCCACGATATGTTTCGGCAGCATCTCTGTACCTCCGTAGCCTGTGAGCATCTCGATTATACGGCGGTCGGTGAGTTCCGACTCGTCGTAAACGTACTCCAGGGCCTCGTCGGTGTAGTCCGCCACAGACTGCTCCACGTCCCCGAGGGCATCCTGAGACACCACTGGGCGGGTCGCGCGGCGGACATCCGAGATGCGCTTGACGGACATGTTGCTGGCATCAGCCAGTTGCTTGACGTCCGGCTCCACACCGTGTTCGTCAAGGTAGGTGCGGCGGACCTTCTCGAGGTGCCAGGCATCCAGCTGCGCGCGCTCCGGAACCTTCACAGGTCCGGAGTTCTCGCGCTTGAAACGATTCAGGCTCTGCAGCTGCCCGGACACCCAGGACGGGAGGGCGGTCCCCTTGGTGGGGTCGTAGGTCTTCACAGCGTCTACCGCGAAGAGCCTGGCCTGATGCCGCAACTGGGGGTTTGTGGTATCGCCAGCCGAGTACAGTGCGTAATTGATCGGACCATCGAGTGCCCGGATGGTCGCATTCAGATTAGCCGGCGTCGGATCCGCTTTCCAGGCGGTGTAGGCTTCATCGGGTTGCATGTGTGGGTATTCTACCTCCTTCGGAAGTCATTGTCACGCCTTTGCCGCTTCTGGACCAGAACTTTGAAGGTGTCGATCACGTCGCGCAGCTTACAGCCTCCGCAGTTGTCCTTTGTGGCCACCCTGGCGTATTGCGTCTCGAAGCGCTTCACCAAGTCCGGGTAACGGTCGATTCCTGGGACGGAGCTAATCATAGGCCCTGGGCTTTCCTGAGTTTGAGCCTATACTCCACTTGTAGCCGATTGAGCTCGCAGCCCGGGCAATTCCCGGCCGCGATGCGGAGCTCGGTGTCGACTTTTTCCTCGAAATACGCTATGCGTAGCCTCTCGGATTCCGGGTCCCGGAACGGAGAAGGTTTCGACGAGTCCAGCCATGCCTCGAATTTTTGACCCCACTCATCCAGGGGTTCCCGGGACAGTAGGATACCCTTTTCGGTGACATGGCGTTGCAGACCTGCCTGCTCGACGGCGGTTTTGGGGTCCATGGCCGCCGGCTCCAGCCGGTGCCTGGCCAGCCGGTGCGGCGACGCCTTGATCTGCGCCAGAGCCTCCTCGTCGACGCCGTCGAAGATGACGTCACGCTGTCGGTTCAGGACTATAAGGCAGGGCGTGCGCAGTCCGTCAATGGGGCGGAACACATTTATCCTAATTTGGTTTGGATCGGTAGGTGGATTCATAGAGGATGAGGCCGGTTGTCGCGCCCACAGCCCACACGAAGACCGCTTCGGGCAAGGTGGCGAACCCTAGACCTACGGCAACAATGGTGCCGGCGGCCGCGATGTGCGCGGACATGCAGTAATGGCAGAGGAAAAGTGATAGGACCATGTAAGGCGCGGACGCAGTGTGCGTCAGCCATTTCGCAAACCTCTCTGGGCCGAAGAGGGACAGATCCCGGCGTGTGGTGTCGCCGCGCCACCGCGCCGGGAAAAGCAAGGCGGCGATCCAGGCCCTGACGTCGCCTTTGAACGACCATGTGAGCCAGGCGAACGTCCAGCCACCCACGAGAAGGCCGGCGAGCAGGGTTTCCAGGACTTGGGGAGAGGGAGAGTTCATACCAGACAATTCCAAGGTCTAGCGCGTGCGTCAACCGAATACAGCGTCAGAACGAGCTGACAGCAGCGAAGACGTGGCTGACCCCAACGCTCTTCAAGTGCACCACCTGGGAGGCCGAGCCGTTCTGGACCACCGTCGGCGCAGCCCACCCCGTCGTTCCTTCCGTGGCAGTGGTCATATTGCCAGGACCAGCTACAACCACGTCCAGGGTATCAGTGCCGGCGGTGTAGTCCACGAAGAACGCGGAGTCAGCTGCTAGGGTAGAGGCCAACACGGCGGCAATCTCCTCCGCCGTTTCATCGCCGGAAATAGCCACACGAATCAGCCGCTCGGTTCCCGGCGGCGTAGGAGCCGTCGAATCGTCAACACCCCCGGTCAGCGTCGCTCCGGAGACCGCCATCGTGCCAGTGTTCCCGCCACCGACAGACAATGTGATGGAGTTCCCGGCGGCCCCCACGACGGCAGCCGTGATGTTGACAGACGTCCCAGACGCGACCGCCGTCACGTCCGTCAGAGCGTCTACCAGCGCCACCAGCTCCGCCAGATTGGTGAACTCGTTGGCTCCAGGCGCGGAAGCGACTTTCGTGAACGTGGTGCCGTCTACCTCGACCGTGTCGGTGTTCGCTGGAGAGCCGTAGGCGATCGAGCCTACGGCGGCCACACCTGCGCCAGTGTCGAACCACGGCCAGACAATGGTGTTTCCATACTCCCTGAGCACGAGGTAGGTCCCAGCCAGGGACCCGGCGACATCTGCCTCCGCGACAAACCGGGAGATCTCGCTGCTCCCTTTGGCATTCAGTCGAAGAGCGATTGTGTCGTCCGCCCCAGTGAGCCTCATGGGGTAGGTGGAGCCGTCGAAACCCACGAGACAGTCGTCACCGGACATCAATCTCAGAACGACGTGGTCAGGGGCGACGACGTCGCCGAGCACCAGGGTCTCGTCCGCATCCAGGACCTTGAACTTGTTGAACAGGACCGGCTCCCCCTTTGTGGTGGTATTGACGCCTCCCGTGAGTTTCAAATTCGAAGCGACTTCACGGAGCGAAATGCTGGATATGATGCTAGGCATAGCTCGATTGTAGACCGATTTCGGGTCGAAGGAAAAGGCTTTCTTCAGCCGTCCTCAAACTTACCGTCGTAGGGGGTTTTAACACTGTGATACACGCCTCGGCGCGTGGTCACTACCACTGCGTCGAAATGCACGAAAGGAAGCGGGATTACTCCAACGGGGTGTCCTGATATGCTGGCCGCGGTCGGGAACCGCAGCTCATTCTGCACGCTTCGGGCGTAGACGTCGTCCCACCGCTCGGCGCACACAGAGTCCAGCACCCTCCGGCGCATGACGTAGAACCCGAAGGATACCAACCCCACCGCCCTGGAGCCTGGTGGAAGTCCCAGCCTGTCGAGTTCGCGCCACCAACACCATTTGTCGGGAGTCCAGTCCCGGCTGCGCATCATGCGCCCGGCCTGTCTGCGGGCATCGACCGGAGAGACGAACTTTATGGCCCCCGCCAGGTCCAGGGTGTCCGGAAGATGAGGCAGAGGACACGACACGAGGGTGTCCCACTCCATCACGGCGATCACCTTGCCGTCAACCACATCCCGGTTCCGCCGCCACCAATCTCTCAGCGGCCTGTCCCCGTTCTTCCAGTTGTCCCACTTCCCCAGGGGAGAGTCCGGCCCTACAATGATATGCGTCTCAAGGCCAGGGTTGGATTCCTCCAACCAGCCGACGTGAGGGAGTTTGACGATTCCGTTCTCCTCGTGGGTCAGGATGAGCGCGGCGGTGGGTTGCATGGGGCGGGGGCTGATTTCGGAAACACCGGTCGACGGCAGCCATCCTGGACAGCTTGTGCGCCGGCTGCCGGTTGAGACCGCAGGTTCCTTCCGGAAGATGAATCAACCTACCCTCCAGGACGACTGGCACAACCTTTTTCGCTAGGTGCGAGGACACGATAATGTCGTCCTCCACCCGAGGGTCTTCCAGGTCGGCTGGCAACGGGGACAGCATTGGAATCGTCCCAAGGCTGCCTCTCCGGACGAAGACGAACCGCCCCTTCAGAATGTCCACCGGGACGTTACCGCGGAGCGAGGCGCGCACGTGCCTGGACTCCCAGTAGTGCTTGTTTTCCGACAGGCGCACTCCCGACACTCCGACGGCGCAGTCGTTGGCTCTGGAATAGTTGACGCAGTCTTCCAGCACCTTGGCGTCAGCCAAGTCCAGGTCGTCATCAATGGACACAACGAACTCAGACTGCGCGTAGTTGGCGAGGAACCACCTCGGCCAACACATCAGGTTGGCCGAGGACCGGATCTGAAGATCGACCCCGTAGTCGAAATCATCCGCAGGGTCGTTCACCCATAGGAAGATCGCAGTCCGGACCGTCTGTTGCCGCAGTGACCGGATCAGCCGCCGAAGGTTCTCGGGACGCTGCCACCCCAGTAGTAGGGCTGTGACGATGGGTTGGTCGTTCATGGTATTCCGTATGCGTCGTTTTGAGTAATGAGTCCGAGGTCTTCAACGGCATTCATCCCGTCTCGCCGGCGGTCAAAGAATTCCACAGAGTGCCTGTGGTGATATACCTCGGTGCCGTTGGCGCTCCCTCTAGGCACCACGATGCGCATCCACCGATCCCTGCTCTGTAGCTTGTAGTGGTTCAAGCGCAGCCTGGCCTGACTCAAGTCCACGCGCTCCATAACTGGTGCCCCGACGACGCGTGTCGTGTGAAACCCCAATCTGGCCGCGACATCCATCCGAACCAAATGCTTGAACTTGGTTACCGCGCAGGAATCCGACGGCCTCCGTGCCCTGCGGGTGAACCCCCGCACGACGCTCGGCGGCTGTGCCTCATGTCCAGCGTCTCCGAAGTCATCCATGTAGATCCGAACGTAGGATTCGCCGGAAGCAGACAGGTCTTCCGCGAATCGACGCAGGGAGAACCCGCCGCAGTCCCATACGAACTCGTCCACGTCTACCAGCAGCAACCATCCGATTTCCCTTCGTAGTGGTGCGAGGATGTGGTTGTAACATCGGTCCTGCCTGCCTGGGCTATCGTCTTCGCGGCACTCGTGTAGCGTCACGAACCCCGACTCCAAGTACGGACGTAGCACCGTGTGGAAATCGTCGGAACTCCGATCGTCGATCAGGTGTATGTGGTCCACCCCGCGCGACATGTAGTGGCGGATCCACTCATCAAGAACCGAGGCCTCATTCCTGAAGATAGAAGCGACAGATAAGAATTGCATGGCTTCAAAGTTTTGTACCGTCATCGGGGTTCCACGCGTCCTGAGATCCGGCGTTGCCTTCTGCCGGTTTCTTATAGGGCCACCACTGGAGGGCTTTGAACAGAAGCCCATCCCCCCCATAGGAGGAGTAAAGCCCGGACTCAATGTAAAATGGGCAGCGCAGGATCACACCAGAAGCCAGCTCTAGCTTGAAATCAATGCCGACCCCAAGCTCTTCCGGGCCGGGCGACACGAAATCCGCAGATCGGGTCGATATATCCAATCCGTAGGCATAGTGCTCGAACTTGCACTGCGCCTCAATGTAAATCCTGTTGCCTGGGCTGATGGGGTTACCACTACCGTCATCGTCCACCCAAGCCACTCTTTTACCTATTGCAACAAACAGCAGACCATCGTTCCACACCTGCGTCGTGGGACCCGGGGTCACGGATGAAAACTCCCACCCGTGCCCCACGGGGTTGCTTGTTCCTATGAATAAAACCTGCTCCATCTCGAAGTCGAAAGCGGTTATACCGTCAAGGACCGGCGGGTAACCACTGGCTTCTTCGTCGTAGCATACCCACAGAGCGTGCTCGTTGTCCCCCACGTCCGCAAACCTCTCGGTTAGGACAGAGCCTAGCCCGTAGTCGTAGAAGACTTCGACGTCGTAAGGTTCTCCGAAATAATCTGCTGGCAGTGGCCACACCAAGTCGTAGTAAGCGGCGTAACCCCGCTTCCACATGTATTCCTCGCCGCTTGATGGGTAGTAACCCCCCACCCTAGCCGGTAGAGAGGAGGGCGGTGTTAGCAGTTCGACTTTGTGCGTCGTGGAACCGTCCGTCCCTGAGACATAACCAGAGTAAGGCATCATGTCTTTGACCCTGTAAAAGATCTCGGCGACGTTGTCCAGCGTCGCCAGCAGCGGGAAATCTGTACCGGCGCCTACTTCCGAGTCCTCTTTTTTGACGAACTCGAATCTATGTTGTAAAGCGGCAACAAATCTACTGCTCATCAGGGTGCTGGCGGTTCGTAAGGCTTTCGACTGCCGGTTCGAATTTCGATAAGGCGGAGTTCTCCGTTGACGACCAGGAGCACCTCGGTCATCCGGAGCTCCAGGAACTCTATCTGCTGGATTTCAGTGATAGTAGCCTGCCCGTTGAGGTTTTCCACTGTGACTTTCGCCAGCGGTATGTACTGCGTGGTCGCATCGGAATCGGTAACCGTATCTGTGGATTTGAAGGCGATGGAGGCGCTGACGTAGGCCCTGGTGGTAGGTTCTCTTTTTACCTCCAACACGACGTGACCGCTCTTCGAGGCCGCGATCCCCAGCTGCGCTGGTATCGGGGTTGGGGTGAACTCCGCGTTGGTCGCGACAACCCCGGCGGCCACGTCAACGACCAGAGGCCCGCTACCTTGGGTGACCTTCCAGTAATGCAACATACCCCCGCCGCCACCGTGCGGGGAGTCGACGTCCGTGATGGATGGGACCACAATCCCCTTGTGATCGGACGAAACCAGTTTCTGGGCTTTGGTGACCAGCTGCACGATCTTGAGCCCCGCACACTCGTCTTTGGCGCTCCGGTCGAAAACACTGTTCGCGTCATCCTGGTTGGCGACCGCCAGCAGCCTGCGCACCAGCGTGTATTTGCCCGGCGCCCCCTCGACCGCAGGCTGTTCCTCCTTGTATATCTCAACCGATGCCTGGGCGCAGTAGTACTGCGCGTAGATGTCGCCGGAGCGTCTCCGGATAGGCGCCTCGAGGTAGAAGAAAGCTGGAAATTTACCGCAAACTTCCACTTCCTCCGTCTCGACCTCGATCTCATCAAAACCAGGAATGGTATTGGCGAGCCCCTCTCCGGCCGCCATCGGGGACAGCAGCTTGTTTTGCCCCTGCAGGGCAGCCTGTTCACTGAACTTCACCTTACAGCAAGCCGCTGTGCCGACGCCCTTGAGCCCGAACCCGTGGTCGTTACCACCATCGCAATTCAACTGCGCGCGCGTGATCTGGTAGGCCTGCATGTTCGCGTCGGCCTGGTTGTGGTAGCTGGTGATCGACTTGGCGTCGGTTGTCAGGAAGTCCTCCTCAGATCCTCCTGCGATGGTGCCGTCCACCCAGGTCAGCAACTGCTCGCGCGTGGGAAACCTGGAGGGCACACAACTCAGGAGGACTTTGGCATTCTGCCAGAAACAATCCAACTGCGTCCAGGCAATTCTGTAAGCCTGCTCGTTGGCGTCCCTCTGGCTGAGGTAGCTCTGCGAGGTCTTGGCCTCCGCCACCACCTGATCCCACTCGTAGCCAATGCTGTCAGGGCTGAAGCGGGAGTCCCCCAGAGGTTCCCTTGGGGCGGTGACTATAACGTCACCCTCTTTTATTTCCTCTGTCTCGCGTTTGGAGCTGTGGATGTCCGGCATGTCCGGCGGCGCGGTGCACCTTAGATTGACCTTGGCGCTCTGCCAGAAACAATCCAACTGCGCTACGGCCATGTCGTAGGCCTGACGGTTAGCATCCGCCTGACTGATGTAACTGAGAATGGCCCGAGCCTCCACGAACACCTCCCCGGGTTCGCTTCCGTTACTGTCTTCCGAGTAAAGCTCGGCGTTTGTTCCAGAAGTGATTGTCCCCGTGGGTCCTGTTCCGGCTTGGTCCGACGGGAGTGTTCTCGAAGCTCCGCATTGCAGCTCGATTCGCGCGGACTGAAAGAAGCAGTCAAGCTGTTCGGACGCTATCTGATAGGCCGCACTGTTGGCGGCCTCCTGGCTGAAGTAACTGAACACGGCGGCCGATGGGAGCACGACTTCATCCACGGCGTCCCCGTTGCTCTCGTCCGACCAGTTTTCCTCGTTCGCCCCTTCCTCGATCACTCCGTTGTAAGGTGTGTTGTCGTTGCCTATCGCAGGGGGCGCGCCGCAACGTAATTTGATCTCGGCCGAACCGTAGAAACAGTCGAGCTGCGGGTAAACCAGTCGATACGCCTGCTGATTGGCGTCGTACTGGCTCCTGTAGCTAATGATCGCCTCGGCTTCCAACACGACTTCATCTGCCACGTCTCCAGTACTGTCTGGGTGGAACGGCGGCCCTGGCATCACACCTTCGGGTTTCGTGATCTCACTCGGAGGAGCGGTATCAGCCTCGATCTCGCCGGGACTAAGCTCCGGCGCGGCTCCGCACATGAGCTTGATGGCCGCCGACTTGTAGAAGCAGTCCAGCTGGCCGAACGCAAGCAGCCAGGCACGTCCATTGACTTCCGCCTGGCTGATGTAGCTGGTCAGCGTGTTGCGGTCGACAAACACTTCTCCTGGCGCGCTTCCGTTACTATCTGGATGGAACGCCCCACCATCCCCGCCTGTGAGCGTGCCTTCCTCTGGTGTCGAGTCGGTGTAATAAGGGGCCGCGCCGCACAACAACTCCACCCGCGCGTTCTGCCAGAAACAGTCCAGCAGGTCCCAGGCGATACGGTAGGCCTGACGGTTCGCGTCCGCTTGGCTAACATAGCTGGTTATGGTCTCCGCCGCGATCATGGCCTCTCCGGCCACATCACCGACGCTGTTGGTGGAGTAATCTGGCGCGTTGTCGCCGTAGGTGACGGAAACGCCGTGGCTCAGGTCGAGAAACAGCACAGGCACCTCCTGCGGGGCCGTGCACAGCACAGACAACTCTGGGTTCATCCAGAAGCAGTTGAGCTGGGAAATCAGCGACAGCATGGCCTGCACTTTCGCACTCAGCGGACTCTCCAGGCTCGTGAATACATGCGCGTCCACCGTAAGCGGGGTCGCCACGCCTCCCACGGATCCCGGAGCGGTCACGTTCTGCCCCGTACCGTAAGTGACCACCGACAAGTATTCGGCTTCCGTCGGTGGCGACTGATTCACGGTGGCGCCGCAAAGCACGATCATGGGCGGGTTACCGAACTCGCAGATCAGCGCGGCATACAAGAACGCATTGGCCAGCCCGTCTGCCAGGATTTGCGTCTCGGCCTCGAACGAGCCGGCAGCCACGGTGATGGACCGCGAACGTGACTCCGGGGTTAGGGCGAACTCCAGGTAACCCACCTTCTCCTCGCAATCCAGCGACATCTCCCTGTTTCCGTATTTACAGACTGGCTCGCCCTCGACGCCATTAACAGGCGGCTGGAGAAGACTTGTCGACTCCGCGAGCTGATTCACCAACCTGGGGTCGGAGTCGCAGATTACCCCGGCTGGCAGGCCGGACGTGATGTCAGGGGACACGCCTTCCGTTGTCGTCAGAGTCAGCGGTAGCGAAGTGTCGTTCTGGGGATCCCACAGGTCATAAGGGTCGTTCGCCGGGTCGTAGGCGATGTGACACCTCGGCTGCTTTGTCTGATTGCAGTAAACGCAGGAAAGCGACGCCTTGCATAGTTCCATGGCGTCTCCGGTGTCAATCGGTCCGTCCTCGGATGAACCCAGCTCGCCCTTGGCGAACGTGAGGTTGTCCGTGCTGGCACCCACATTCAATGTGACTTCCAGATCTTCGATCTCTTCAACCGACCAGAGGTCAGTGCAGCTGCAAGCGGTGGCGGGAGACACCCACAAGCAGGACAGGAACCCCAGGGCATACTGTCGAGCCTCTTCATCTGCTTCGTCGGCGGATGTAAGCGACGCCACCAATCCGGCCGGGGCCTCGACGACGAGAGCGCTCTTGGTGTCCAGCTCGGCCCCGGGTCCCGGCACCAGTTCGAGCAGCCCGTAATTGGTGACCAGGTCAGGGTCTGATACGAAGTCCGAGTCCATCTCGGCAAAAACTTGGTCCTCCGTCCAGCTCATCTCGGCCATGCGGTCCAGCACGGGGTTGCTTTCGCTGCGGTTGGCGCAGTTCACTTCCATGGCCCTGGACGGGAAGAAGCAGTTCAGCTGGCGTGTCGCAAAGGCCCTTGCCCGAGCGTTGGCCTCGGACTGCGAGGCCGATGGGAACAGACCAGCCGCGACCGTGTAGGTGTAGACCAGTGGTCGCGACGACTCCAGCGAGTCGAGGGCGTATGAAGTGAATCCGGCAGCGCCCAGGTCGGCCAGGCTTGTGTAGGGGTCGCCCTCCCATACGAACGCAGGGGAGTAGGTGTGGTCGAACACCGGGTCGACATCAGTGGCGCAGTCGACCACCTGCTCCTCGCTGACATACACGCACGCGAATGTCGGGTCCGACACGGCGTCCAGGATCGAGAGGTCATTGGCGTCGCTTACACTCTCCGTCGACTCCGAGAACCCCGCTGGGCGGTAACGGTAGCGCTCGACATCGGGAAGCGGGGTCGGTTCCGTAAAGACAACCGCGAATCCGTTTTCTTCCTCGCTGTCACAGAGCACCCACAGCTCCTCACTGGAGAATACGCAAACGAGGCGGGAAAGCGCTGTCAGCTCCGCGATGGCGTAAAGCCCTGTCGAGCCGCTACCGATGTCCGGACCGCCCCGCAGCTCCGCAGCCTTCACCCGGATCCCGGCGGCCGCGGCCGCCTCCATGGAAGAAGCGGCAATCAGCGCCGCATCAAACTGCTCCGCGGAGATCGTCTCCGCGATGAGATCCTCGAGGTGGGCGTCCAACGCGGCTTGCAAGGCCTCCTGGTTGCTTGCGATGCGGTAGAGTTCCGAGCGGGTCAGCTGGGTGACGTCGTCGAGGTAAAGCTCGATGGTGCTTTCTCCGTAGGCCGCCGTGGCATTACCGGTACCGGCCTCGCAGTTTACGGTGACCTCGGGGCTCCGGACGATAAGAG
>JACCDR010797245.1_pt1 | contig 36527 bp, 55 predicted proteins | sample 7446431 | NCBI WGS metagenome assembly JACCDR01 (sample SAMN15323443, study PRJNA562643) | freshwater metagenome | isolation source: river surface water | place: USA:Blue River Watershed | collected 2017-08-17 | reverse complement strand
TCCAAACTCATCATGAGTCCTTTGGTTGAGCTCAACGTACCCTGCATTTGTATCGTCAGTTATCTTGATTAATTTTTCTCCAGTCCAATACTGCTGGATCTCCTCAAGGATGAACTCAAATAAATCTTTTCTTGCACTTCTAAGCGCTGCAAAGAAAGGCCTAACCATTTTAGAACCCTCAGTCTGACGCAAGGCAATGGCTTTTCCGCTCATCACTTTGTCCTCTTGGCCGGCAAATTCCCTAGTAACACCTGAACCGTTGATTTCAGACCTGGCCAATTGAAGCAGAAACACGTCAGTTTGACTTGGCTCATCCTTATCGATGTCAAATTTCTTCCCTGCTTGAACTTCTATAAATCCATCAGGCTTTGCTGCCTCTCTTCGTGTGAGCTCAATGTCTTTCACAGCGCCAGCCTCTGCAATAACCCTTGCCGTATTGCTCTTATGCAATAGCTTTGATCGGCGCTTGTTATATTCTTTCTGAGGATCCATGTACTGCTTAACCAATCCATATGGAATTCTCTGCACTCCATGCTTAACGTGCGCAATGGCTCTAAACAAAGGAAATTTACCCTTGCTGTCGTGAGGCCTGACATTCTTTTTATGCTCTAGGATCTTATTCAAAATGAAAATTCCTGAGTTGAGCTTAACCCTTAGATTTTTAAATAAGATGTAATCTTTGTATGATTCTTTGAATTGTTTTTTTTCATCTGGCGTAAGGCTTGAAATCTCTTTTACACCACCATTCTCAAGGGCTGGATGATAGGCGTACTCCACGAGCTCTGTTTCTCTCTCCCATACGTTCACAACACGTACAGATTTTCTTTTAGAATCAGAATAAAGCGAGAGGTCTAGTTTGAAGTTACTGTAATTTTCCGAATGCGCATTGTCGCTTTGTGCGTAGTCGTCACCTAGGAATGACTTACCTCCCGAGAATGTGGTCGTGAAGTTCTCTGCTTGAATTGTACATGCTTCCTTGATGAACTTCTCATGTTCTGGATAAAGCTTGATGAGGTCATCCATGTCTACCCATACAGTTTCATAAACTCTTTTTGCATCCGATAAGTTACGCTCTCGGCATTTTCTATCTACGACAATGTCATCGTTTTGCCTTGCTGTGATCATGATTTCAGGCTCTAGGAAATCAAACTCAAGAGCTACTTTGTACCAGCCAACTCCGCTCACAATGAGTTGCTTTGCAACTTCCGATTCCTTTTCATCAAATCTGTTTAGGTCTTCGATGTACCGAAGCGCTTCTGTAATATGCTTTGCCACGTCAAAATCAAGGGTTCCTCTGTCTCTCGCACGCATCATTACTCTGCGACCGAAGAAGTCCCCGATAACTCCGTCTACGAAAGGCTTGATCTGATTGATCACAACCTCAGGCTGTCCACGCTCTTTTAGTTTTTGTTTTTCTTCAGGACTTATCTGGTCGCCATCGTAGAACTTTTCCCATTCTTTTTTTTGCTCTAACCAATCTCTGTGGTTTACAAAATCTAATTGGAATTCTTTGATCCACTCTTGGAGTGTTTCTTTTTCGTCTGAATCAATGGCTATTTTGTCGACGTCGTATGGCACCTGGAAATCTTATACTTTTTATTTGAAAAGACAATCAGACAGTTGTCCAACTCGAACTTGAGCCTTCATTTTCTGATTTGAAATAACGCCTTTTCTTATCTGGCTCAGGCTTTGTGGCGATCCTTGGACGTGACATGAGACCATACCTAAGACCATCGTAGGCGTCATCGCCAGTGTATGGATCTCCATCAACTGCATCCACTTTCAACACATCCTCTACGTCGTCAGGATCATGCGTCATTCTTACAACACAATCAAAAGTAATCGGACAGGTATCAAAGAATTTAAGTCGTGGGCCGTTTGGTCTGATGTTTAAATAATCTCTCATATGCGTAGCACCAGCCTTGCGATCAATCACAGCTTTGACCAGTGTTATTTTTCTGTCGGATGCATCAAAGATCTTCTCTTCAATGCTTGGCCCATTGTCACGCTTGACCCAGCAATCATGCCCAGAAGGTAGAGGGAGCAATCTTTTGTGATCGTCATACTTCATGACTTCTTTGGCAATCATCTCTGGCGAAAGCTTGGGCTTTACGCATTCACGATACACATAGCTATTGCCATCCGTGTCGGTCGCAATCCATATAAGAGCAGCAGGGTGATTGTATCCGTAGTCAAACCCTAGAGTTAGTTCCCAGTGCTCTGGGATCGGAAAAGGTCTAACTACATGTGTTTCACGTGAAACATTATCGAAGAATTGTCCAGCCTGGATGTCCCACGATCCTTCGACGTAAGCCTTAACCAAGGCTGGATTCTTGTTTGATTTCAACCGATTGATGTATTTAGGGTCAGAGTCCATGAGCGCCGGATTGTCGTAAACCCTTGCCTGAATAAACGCGAAGTCTTCCGGAATCTCCATATCCCTGAAGTTTCTTTCAACGAAAAGACGTTTAAGCCATTTATGCCCAAGGCCTCCAGGGTTTCCTGTCAGTAGGCACCTAGGGCTTATTTTAGAAATGCTAGACCTATTCGATCCCTTCAGCACCCAAAACCAATCCTCCGGCCATTCCCCGGCTTCTTCAATCGCTAAGTCGTGGTACTCTTGCCCTTGGTAAAGCCCCAAATCACTATCATGCATGCAGTGCCGGAAGGCTAATACGGATCCATTGGGTAGGTGCATCTCTTTATGCGTCCTGTTGTAGTACCTTTCCAACATCGGATAGTCCCGAAGGATCGGCTTTATGTGGTTTCCATAGAGCTCTGGATAGGTCTTACGAAAGATCACACCATAGCTGTTTGGATACTCAAACCGCCTTTTGAGCATGATGAGACGTAGGCCGTGCGATTTTCCACCGCCCTTTGCCCCGCCATAGAACACGTTTTCTGTTTTTTTTATCTGCGCGTCAAAATCGAGCTGTTTTTTCGTAAAGCTGAATTCAATATCCATTTATTTTGTAATCGTTGTGACTGACTTAAGCGAACGTTCATGCTCGTCTACTGTCCGATGCTGCCTGCAACTTGAAAGCTTTGATACTGGAGGCCATTGACCACTCACTTGCATACCTTGTCCTTGAGCAGTCTTTACAGGCGTCGTCATAATCTTAGGTGGATCATAACGGCATAGTCCTATTCGGATGTCGTCAGGGTTTGTTCCAAAGTATGCACAATCCTGGCAATACCTTTTTGAAAATCTTTGATTTTCCGTCATTTGTTTTCCTTCTTGGTGTAGTCCTTGATGATAATGTTTATGGGCTCACCGTCTTTACCACCAACCTCATGGTCAATCCGATCCTTCCAATCATGAGGTTTTCTATTCTTTAACCAAAATAACTGCGATGTAGGGTTAGGCGGTATGTGGACTGTCTCCTCAACAGTAACTACCTTTCCAGTATTTGTAAGTTTCTGAGTTGTATAGGTTTGTTCGTATCCTAAGGCTCTTTTAAACGTTGCGGCTTCGACTAATTCGTCAGCTTCCTGCCTCGATTCTCTTAGGGCAATGGAAAAATCTATGTCCATTCTCATCCAGTGTCCAATTGTCGACGGATTTATTCCAATAATTTTGGATATTTGCAGCGCTGTCTTCCCTTTTCTAGCCAATTCGTAAATTTTAGCTACCACCGATGGGTTCTTTTTTGTAGGTCTGCCTCTTCCTCTCTTTTTTTCATCCATAAAGCACCTTTTTGTAAAAGTTCATGACGATTGGTTCCTGACTATCCATGATGAACCTAGCCCTGTTTTCGACTACGTTCTCGCGAATACCGTTGGTTTCAATATACTCTAATGCACTTACGATATCCTCTGCCTTTTCAATGACTGCGCCCAATTTATAGAACTCAACCACTTTGGACATGGCCATGTCTTTACCTAGGCAAACTACTGGAATCCCTGCCGCTATGTACTCGTACAGCTTATTTGGGTGCGCGTCGTCAATGATTGGGCCTTTGTTAAGGGTGCCGCAAAGGCCGAATCGTGCCTTGGACATCTCTTGGAGTAGATCCACAACGTCTATGGGTCCGTTCATTTCTGCATACTCGCTGTAATGGTCTGGAATTATGCTGTTGGTATAGCATCTAATGCGAATACCGGCCTCTTTGAAGGTTTTGAATACGGGTAGCCAGTACCTGAAGTGGCTTTCTACGCTGCTAAGACCTGTCGCAATAACCATGTCATATTCAGGATCTTTAGCGCGAGGCCACCAATCTCTTGGGACATACGTTTTGTAGACAGTACCACCAAAAGCTTCAGTGGGGCATAACATGGGGGCATCTGACTGGTAGGCGGCGTTGTCGTGTCTGTCCCATACCACCTTTTTCTTCGCTGCTGCCCTGACATGATCCAATATCTCAGTGTCGAATAGGTGAGTGTGCACATGAAAAATGTCGACCTTATCGTTAAGTTCACCGATAGTTTTGCCTATTCCCCCGAATCTTATCTCTTGGGCCTGGTGGAAATACTTAAACGGGAGCGTTGTTTGATAACTAGGCGGGGTATAACCTACCCAATGGATTTCGTGTCCTGCTTTCTTTTGGACATACGCAAGCTTAAGTATCCTAGGGCAAGCCCCCCTGCTAACGTGGCAAATTCGCATGTTCCGATACCAGATCAAATAGTCTTGTTTTGAAGGCGAAAGGTGAGCAATTCTTTTTGTACCAGCTAGGCCATGGTGAATCGTCTTCACTTTCAAACAAACCGTTTTTAATCAAATTGACCGCCTGACTAATGTTTTGCACTTCATGGCAACCCTCATAAGCATAGGTTGAAATCACATTCCTAGATTCCTTTTTTGTCTGGATAATGCTCACCGGGAACCCATCATACCTGGTCAACCTGATGGAACCCTTGATCTCTGACATCAGAGCAAGGACCTCCTGTTGGGTCAACCTCCCCAAGTTCTGTCCGTTTTTTGGAAGCTCGATATCTACACCTCCATACACCAAAAAACCATACTCTGGACACTCAGTCATGATTTTTAGTGTCTCGGTGACAAAATAATTGTATTTCAGATGCGGAAGATAAACACCGATCGTATTTTTTCTTTCAGTTTCTGAAGAAGCAAGCTTATCGTCGCTAAATAGCAGCATATCTTCAGATAATATGCTCAATTGATCTAGATATTGCCTAAGCCTGGGGTGACATACTGTGTGCAGATCAAAAACAGGTAATTGCTTATTGTAGAAATAGTCATGACTTGCCTTGTAGGCATCGCTTCCAATCCAATAAGCCACCGTGAATAGGCCCTTTTTTTTCATCAACTCAACATCACTGTTCATACTTGGATGAGGGAACGGGAACAGAACGACGTCTGCATAGGTATTGCTTTGATTTTTTGTCAAAATCTCACACGACAGCGCTTTAGATATAGACTTGACATGCGTACTAACTAACCCGCTATCGTATACTGCCACAGAAAATGATTTATGTTTTCTTGGCATATCGTTTTCTGTACAGAACTCCGTGTGATATTTTGAAGCTTCCACAGTCTAAACATCTAGACTGTTTCCGCTTTCTATAATCTCTTTGATATTTTATATAGCATGGCCTGCAATACCCGTGCGGTTCCATGTCTTTATCGGTTTTACATATAGGACATCTTTTTGACACATTTTTTTCTACCATAGCATATCAATAGGTTCAATTTTAATTCAAATCTGTTCGCACAGGTCTTCCTGATTCCCAAGATATTGGGAGAAAAAATTCTTTTGCCATCCACTTCAATCCCTTCATTCCTCTAATCGTATGACAGGATCTACAAAGTGGAATCATGTTTGTAAGTTCATCACCACCACCTGCGCCTCTAGTTATCAAATGATCCGGGTCACTTGGTGGAGGAGCGTCGCAAGCAAGACATGGTTTAGATCTTATAATATCTCTATTCTCTGGACTTTTTAGTCTTGTTTTTTTTGGGCAACTTACCACAATCAGCCTTACTCAGTAAATTGTGATTTTCTAATGAAATGTGCCCTGGCAAACTCTAACATGTAGAACGCCTCACATAAATTTGCCTGATGCAACAGTTCTACCGCACCACTATGAGAAAATATAACCATAAAATCAGTGATCTTTTTTTCACCGGAACGAAGATTGGCCGCTAATTGCTCAAGCTTCTCAGCGAAATCTTCTCCAGTTATCTGATTCAAGCTTTTAAATTCTTTAATGCTCATCTGTAAAGCTCCTTTGTTGTGGTCTACTCACCCCTACCTTTTCCGCACCAAGTTTAAGCGCTACCTTAGGCTGACCACTAACCATGGCTTCGATGGTCATTGAACGGAATTCACGACGTCATGAGTATGTAAGTAGACCATAAAAGGCTCAGTCTCCTAAGCCCTTCGTGCTTTACTCGTTAACTGATTCTTGATTAGTCTTATCACCGGCCATCGATTTTTTCGCAAAGAACGAAGCCTCTTCAAGTTTAGTTTTTACGATGGCAAATTCCCTAGTATTTTCTGGACATAAGATACTTAATCGGTTTTTTAAATCAGTAAACAACTCTGCAATCATCACGGCCTTGTCAATGCCGCTTGGGTTTAGGCGGTGGAATGTGAACAGTGGATCTATAGTCATTTTTACTTCATCAGACATTTTTTTCTCCTAAGTTAAAGTTAAGGTCTACAGAGCACTGCGCGGGGTGAATCAAGTCACCATTACCTTACCCACCGAAAGTCACCATGCTCCATGCTTTCGTCCATTAAGTAGACCTCTCACCCCACGTCCCATAAAAGGGGAAATGCGCGCACTCTGATTAGAGAGTGCCGGAACGTGGGGTGAGAGCTTTACTCAGTCACATCTCCAAGATCGGCACCTAGTATTTCTTGTGCATAATCTTCATCGTCATGTAGGTTTTCAAGTTCAATCATCGCGTGAAATACCACTACATCAAGTAACAACTTGTGTTTTTGTTCACCTGCATCTAAGTATGTTTTAAAAATTTGCTTAGCTAGTTCAACTCCAAAGTCATTACTAAAGATAAAGTCTTCATCTGACATGAAGCTTTCTTTCATTTTATTTTTAAAATCTTGTAGCTTAACGATGTTATCTTTTTTCATTCAATCACCTCTTTCATTTTTGTAAACTTACAAATGGTTTCGTATGACGTATCTCCCTTTGAAAGATAAACGTCGAGGACTTCGCACACACCTTCCCTATTCTTTGAGCCTCCGTGATAATTACAAAAATTAATCTCCAAAGGCTCTGGTATGTCTTTGAGCATTCCGGCGGCGTCCATTTTTTGTAATAAAGCCAGCACCTCTGTCTCACAGCATATTTTAGACCTTCCACCGTTTTCAAAATAAGTGACTAAAGCTTTAAAGCTGGCACTAACAATATCGCACCATTTTTTAGGATATTCCTTTTTCATTTGTTCAGCTCCTCGATTAAAGCGTCTGCATAAGCCGTTGCGTATGAAGCAATTTCTTTAGGCGATCCACCAGTATTTGAACAGGCTAAAAACCCCTGCATCGCCAAGGCGGCAAAGTATTCGCGCTTTGTCAGGCCACCGTCATGATATTCAAATTCAAAATGTTCACCGTCTGAGTTGAGTCGGTTTAACTGCGCCTTGCATAGATCATCTCCGTTTGTCATCATTTCTCCTCCTCTTTTTTAAACTGCGCGAGCCATTCCCCAGTATTCATGTCAAATTCATCCCACTCTGCGACGGTATCATTTAAATGGTAACCAGCCACACCGTCACTTTTAGATACAATGCGATCAAGCATAGCTATGATCAATTTAGCCTCTTCAAGCGCGGTGATCAGCTCAGGTAAAGCTTTGAAAGACTCACTGACGGCATTAATTGCACGTCTTAACTTAACATCTTTGATGTTGGCTAAACAATGACACCCACCATTCGTATGCATACCACCCGTCGGTTTAGGCCATATACAAGTGCCGTTGCTACAGTATTGAGGATTTTCCGCTACAGCACTGATACAAGCTTTAAGTCTCTCTAAATCAATATTTGGTTTCATTAAGTTTATCCCATAAACTAATTAAATTGCGTGATACCCCAGCGTTTATATTTTCGACCTTCCACCTAGGCCAGCTCTTAAACTCTTCCATTGCTTTTTTAATTGTTTGCTCCCAATTGTCTTTTATTTCGACTATGTTATTTTTCATTGATCGCCTCATACTTCTGCTTAAAAATTTCGTCTTTGCATTTATAGAAATCCCCTAACAAGCCTTTAATAATCCAGTCGCCTGGGCGCACTGTACATCGACCTTCCAGCGTATAAATAAAAAAATATGTCGAATTTGGTACCAGCATTATTTCATCGACGAAAGCATCTCCCCATACGTCCTTCATCTGTGAAAAAGAATCTGCGGAATTGTATTGAATAGCCTCAATCACTACTGGTTTTGATCTATACTTCACTGTTTCACCTCAGCCTCATTTATCTAAAAAGCCCAAACGCCTTAAACCAACGAAACATTGTGCGTGTTGAGTAATATCGTCCGTCGTCCAATTCACAAAGTTTTTCATAGACGTACATGGCAAAGTTCTTATAACTTCTTAGATCGTCATTCTCTTTTTGTAGTTCACGAATCCTCTTTTCATATTGATACTTGGTTTTTTCGGTCATTTTGGCTCCACATCTACCTGCTCTTCGATCCACGCATCTTCTAGTGCAGAGAGCCAAGCATCCTCATGGTAAGTATCTATTTTTTGTTCATTTCTTAACGTACGTGCATCCTCGATTATATTCCTTGCGTGAGTTAAAAATTTATCTTGTCGCTCGAGGGTGTGGATGATTTCGGGTAAATATTTGTTAGCTTTAGTGGCGAAATAATAATCATTGTTATCATTGAATTTGCCCTGTAACCATTTCAATCGTTGAATGAGCTTCATGCATCCTCAAGTAGCTTGCCTAGTTTTTTGTGCAGTGTTCTTAGGTCGCCTATCGTTAAGTAGTGCTGACAGTCAATATCAAACCATCTTTGGTTTGGGCATCGATAAATATAAGTACCGGCCCCTAGTTTGAGCTCATTGCTACTATCGATCGGAATCAGCTTTTCAAGCTTAGTTAGTTTCTTTTTCATTTCATAGATCCTTCCTAAAAAACACCTTTGCTTTTTGTAACCAGTCCATTAGACCGTCTATGTCCTTTTGAGTTAAGTCTGATAGGTGAACCTTGGTCGTTCTTGCATGCTTTGAATTCAACTTGGATACGCTTACCATCGTATTTTCCTTATTGATTTGAAACTGAATGAATCCAAAATCTCTAGCGCACGGTCGCTTCTTATGCGTAGGCCAACTAAAATCCATCATCTCTCCCTCACATTTCTAACGCACCAATAGGATGATCCATTTGAACATTCTGTTAGTTTCGCTCCACACGAAAATACTTCCATGTGTTTGCACTTTATTAGCGGAAGCTCACTTGACTCGAACCATCCACCATTCATTTTAAACGTTGAATCGATAGGCTTTGACACACATGACGCCACAAATATTAGAAACGCATACCTGATCATACCTTCAATACTCTGTATTCAAAAAGACCGTTCGTCCTTGAGCCGACTGTTCTTTTTTCAACAGAATAACCACCGAATCTTTCTTTTCTAAGATTTCTAAGTTGCGCAGATATGGATGCGGCTGGGTCTCCAGTAACAAGCTCTATCTGTGAAAGCGTTCTCCACCGTCCATCTAACATCAAATCTCTTATTCTTTTGATCTGCCCAGTGAGTCTCGTGAAATCAAATTCTGCTTGATAATTTGATCCGTCAAAGTGTGGTTTATTACTTGGCATGGCCAACGCTCCTAGACGTACACTCCGAAAGTGTCATCGTTAATAGCAGTGACATAAAAAGAAAAAATATAAAAAACATTGTCTTGATAATCCTTAGTTTCATTTTATATCCAGTTTCGCTATGATGTTATCTAGAGCTTTTCTCTGTTGAAATGTTAGCGAACCAAAGAAATCCAGCCGCTCTTGAAGGCTGAAAACAAACGTCACATCTAAGTCCTTTTTATTGTTACGCTCATACCAATCAATGACCATTTTTATTTTCTCTTTGTCGTCCATTTTTCTATTTTATTTTTGTTATTGTTGTTTGTCTTCCTCAGAAATCTCACGAGGATCGCTGTTTTGAGGATATAAAAGCGGGTCTCTTGCATCTATATCTTGCTGTTCCTCAGGCTCAATGTTCGCATCTATACGCGCTATGATTTCTTGGCAATCGTCCGCTGTTAATTGCTCGAATGTTTTCTTTACAGATTCCGTAATGAACGCACGCGCACCTTTGAAGTCATTTGGAAATAGCCCGTACTTACCAACGAGTCTTTCCTTTAAATAATCCTTAGCCTCTTTTGTTTCTTCATCGACTTGGTTTGATGATTGTGCGGCTATTGCAGTAGGTGAAACCGTAGGATACGCGTTTTGTAGTGGATGTGTTCCATGCTTTTCTGCCTGCTGCATTTCATCGTCTGTGTATAGACCTGATAAATCTTCAGGGAATGCCTTTCGGAGTGCCAGGGCTTCGGCTACTTTACCAAGCATTACGTGTGGCATCTTTTTCCACATCATCCCAATTTTATCGCCAGGATAGTATTGGTCCCATCGTGCAGATGCGGTGAAGGGGCAACGAATGCCATTAACCAATCTATAGACGGTTACCGATACTTTTTTAGGCGCGACCTCGCTATCAAAAATAAAATCGTCACATCCGGCATATACTCCAGTACGAGCTGCGATGGCCCGAAGCCCATCAATGGAAGTTTGAGGCACCATTCTGTTTTTGTTGTTTTTATTATCCCACCTAGGAATCAAGTAGATTTGCCGTTGAAATGGATCGAGACGTTTTTTACTACACAACATCAGGAAAGCGCGAAACTCTGCGTCGCTAGTCCCTGTCGGAACGATTGTTTCTTTGATTAGCTGAACCTCTTCACCTGCAAACCCTGCATAACCTAAATCTACTGGCAACTTCGTTTGTTTTTTTACTATTTCTTTTGCCATGCTATCTCCCGAAACTTGCGCGTGATTCCTGATAGAATTCTACGCCATCTACTTTTAGTGTTTCTTCTCTGCCTTTGTTTGCTTTCAATGCAGCCTTGATAGCGTCATCGTTAATCATCAGGAAGTGCCTAGGAACCTTCGTTTCGTCGATGATTCTAAACTTCCACACTCTTGTTTGAGCCATCGTTGCGCCGTATGCCCGTACCGTTTGCTTAACCTCTATGGGTTGTTCTTCCATTTTGGAAATAACCTTTTGCCTAGTTTCATATTCTAACTCTGCTAATTCTGATCCGGTAGCCAATGCTTTTTCTGCGGCTTGAGATGCGAGAAGCTTTTCTTCAGCAAGCTGCGCATCCCTTGCTTTTCTCGCCGCTTCTTCTTTGATTTTATGTTGAGCATCCCAATAAGTAGAAACCTTTAGGTTAAGTACGTTTTTTAGTTCTTTCAAAGGATCGGTGAGACGATGAAATTCGGATTCGATCTTTTTGATACCTTCTTTGATAGGCCCGGTCATAGATAATCGAAGCGCGTCCAGCTCTTTGATTCGTGACGCTGCTTTTTGTCCGACAATGGCCAGCCTTTCAAGATCCGATTCTTCTTTGATTTCGTATTGTAGGAAGGCGGTCATGTCGTCTATTCTTGATAGCTCCGCTGGTATCTTTACTTGTTCTTGCATGGTTATCCTTTCATGTTTAATTTACAAAACTTGTCATAAAGAATAGTACTCGTCAACATATTTATGGAATACATCTTGCCTAGCTTTATCCAAATCGTCACATAGTGATTCTTTTAAAATCTCCTCATCAGACATACGGTCTAATTGTGCATTCGCATAAGATTCTGCCCTGGACATAGACCGATCCAACTTCCACTTGTCAAAGTCTATAATCATAACTAAAACTCACACTTTCCATCTACATCCAGCACGATCCCATCTGTGCTTTCGCCGTCTTTGTGTTTCACGACAAGAGGTGCTTTAGGCGTCTCTGGGTTCATGTCCCGATCCGACATCACCAGATAACACAGGTATGTTTCATTGCCATCTTCGTAAGAGGACGTTGCTATGACCTCAAAATCTGCTGGAAGATCTTTGGTTTCAAGGTATCCAAGCCCATCGCCGCGGCCTTCACTACAAGCAACAACAACCATTAAACTGAAAATTGATATAATATTAAGACCTCGCATAAACTTCCTCAAGCTCCTCACGTCTAAGTCTTTCTTTTTCGATGGCATCTTTTGTCGCCTTTAACCTTTCATTCTCTAGTTTGATCTCATTTTCCTTTAACTCTACCTGCTCTTTTTTTGAGAAAAATTTGCTAATGTACATCTAACACTCCTTTTATTTAAAACTTAAGATCTGGTTTCAGCTTCAATTTTTTCTTGAAGCGCCTTGGCTCTTTTCTCGGCCATAATTTTCAACGTCAAATCATCCGCGCCAACACCTTCATTTGTGTATTCAACTTGTTCGGCAAATGCGGTGTAGGTTGATTTAACGTTACGAAGTCTTAAACGTATAAGTTCAAGCTCTTTAATTGAATTCTCGAGCGCCGATCTAATGTCGTGATCAAACTCAATCTTTAAAAGTTCCTCTAAATTCTCTCTTGATTGCTTGGCAAATTCGAGCGCATCTATCAAGTGTTGTTCAATTTTTAATACGTCCATACCAGCTCCAAAATGAGCGGATACAGCCAGCCTGGCACTTGGGTAGTGATAACCCAAACCAGCCGCACCCGCAGTCGTTAAAAATTGTTTATTATTTTCACTACCCATACAAAGAGTATCGCACCTAATTATTTTCTCGTCAACATGTTTTTTATGTTGATAAGAAAATGGTGTGACCTTTTGCGGATCACTATTTTTACGGTTTATAAGCCGGTTTTATGGCGCTTTTAACCCTTTTATTTTTAAGAAACTAAGAAAATGTGGGTACGGATCTGTTTTAAATATGGCAAAATCTTGGCGGTGTTGGCTATAGGCTTGATTTAAATTTCATACCAATACTTCGCTAAGGCCAACTACTTTTTAATTGCTTAAATCGCCTTTAAATCGATTTGGCTGCTTAAAAACGTTTAAAGCGCGTTTTACATCATCGCTGAGGCCGCACTCGCCGTGGGTATTCTCAAAAAGCCATATGCGCCGCCATTTGCTTTCATGGTAAAGCCCATCATAGAACACGTCTACCTTGACCTCTTTGCCATACTTTTTGGAGCACTCAAGGCAGTAAAGCGTCCAGCCCATGCAATCCTCTCTAACGCTAAGTACGTCAATCATTGGGATACTCCATAGCGGCTGATTGTTCTAAAAACCGAGACTGAAGGGGGTCAAACCTAAAATGCACGCATGCGTTCGTGTGCGCCGAATAACCAAAGGCCCTTATCTTCTGAAATCGAACCCTAACTCTAAACGGATCATCGTCAAACCTGAAAAGGGATATGACACCCGCTGACTCTTGCTTGATGCTAGACGAGCCCTTTAATTCGTCCATGCCGATCTCCCTGGATTCAACGCCTTTCGTTTGAAGTTTTTTTGGGTGAACAATTAGGAGTGTTGTTAACATGTTGTCGATCGAGGCTCTACACAACATGCGCATACAATCGCCGATGACGACGTCGCTTGTTTTCCAGGACTCTACCTTCGTTTTTTGAATGTAGTCCAAGTGGTCGATAAGAACGAACCCAATATTGAAATGTTCTTTTCCGTACGCAATGGTTTTTGCAAGTATATCATCGCGCATCATTCGCTCGTCTTGCTCGACAATGTAAATCGGAACGCTCTCGACCAATTCCAAGAATAATCCAGCGTCTGGATCTTTCATGTCGTAAATAGTTTTTTGAAGAATCATTTGACTGAGCTGTATGACAACGTCTCGCATCGTTACTTCAAGGCTGAAGAACAGCACTGGAACTTTTTTTAAAGCCAAGCGAATCATCCAAGCAATAGCGAATGTAGTTTTGCCTTTTCCGGTCTCACCCGTAAGCGATATAACTTCTCCAGGACGTATGCCGCCATAAATTTGATCGAATACCGGCCATCCACTCTCAATGCCTCGTATCTTGCTCACATCGCTGCGAATAAGATCCATCAAGTCGTGAACCAATTCAGAGATATGTATCAGTCGTCCAATCTTTTCTTTTTGGTTCCAATTGTTTATTTCGTTGAATGTTACATTTTTCATTTAACACTTCCCTTCGTTGCTAGTGGATCGAAAATATATGCAGGTGCCTTATTCTTCTTAGAATCTACTCCGCACCACTTGTCGATTTTTAATTGATCACCGAATAAATATTTTATGTCGTTGTGTTTGACCCGATCCTCCCAAGGATCTTTTCTGAATTTTGCTATGCCATCTAAAACCCTGTCCTTGCCGTAAGAACTTAAAGCGTTCTTGATCCAGCGCCTACGTTGATCGGTTAGTTTGTATTTGCTTAAATCCCGTGCCCAAGATTTGCAGTATGCGTCAAATATTTCATGAATATCTGAAGAAACAGCCGCACCGTTAGGTGCAGGCTTTGAATCCAATTTGACATGTGTCTTTATATCTTTATCTACTTCTACTTCTACTTCTACTTCTGTATGACATGTTTTGCTTCCGATAGGCTTTTTTCTTGCCCTTATTTTCAACAACTTATCGCATCTAAGTGTCCATTCATTGGCTGTTAGATGGCTGTTAGATGGCTGATCTAACGCCGATCGATGGCCCATCGATGGCTGATCGATGGCTGATCTAACGCCGATCATTTGCCGATCATTTGCTAACCATTCGAGGAATAACCGGCAATCGTTCACCGATCTGAATCCTAAATATCGTGTTATGTACCCCGCTAAATATGTCACTTCACATCTGTCTGAATCGTCCATTTTTGACGCGATTAGCTCTAAAATCTCCCAGTATCGGCAAACGCCTTCACGGCCATATTTATTTCTAATCGCGACAATATTTTCGTCGAGAGAAGCATCGGTCATGTGCTTAAACCATTTCATAGCACCTTCTTTTTGTGTGCCCCGCCGGAGTGACTTGTTCAGAGAAAAACCGGCAGGGCGACCACAATCCTAAGCCTTTTCAAGCTTTGGAAACTTTAGTTTTGGAGGAGGTATTGAACAAATCGAGATTAGGATACCTAACTTTAGTTAGTTGTAAAATAAAATATTTGACTATCTGCCTTTAGTAATCTACTTAAAAAGTGTAGTATTTTTTCATTTAATTTCCTACGAAATCGAAGTGGATTGTTCTGGCCAGGGTAACACCTGGCCTTTTTATTTTCATGGTCGAAACAAAATCAATACAGGCAGAATAATTAAGAACATCATAAATGTTACCGTCACGATGATGAAAAATTTAAGCCACCGCTGCCCTGTTTTCTCGCCCATAATAATCATATGCTCCATACTTTCTGGTGGTTCAAGAAAAGGAAGCTTCTCTAGGTCTTTAGGTGGAGGGAATCCTAGAATTTCCGCGATTTGCTTCTGTTGATCGTGAATCATTTTCTCTCGCCTCATGAGTTCATTGCGCGCCCACATCAAACGATTGTACGCACGTGCATGCGCTTCTGAGATGTAGATCATGTCCAAATCAATATCGTCATACACAGTCATGCGTCCTGATGGATCAATTGTGTGCGGATACGTTCCGGTAGAGGGTTTGAGCTCCTTTATGTCGTCAGCTATTTTCCACTCTCTTGTTTTGATTTCAGATTGAAGCGGTGGGAGATCTGGAATAACATCATCTGTAACCACTTTAGTTTTTTTGACTTCAGTAGGTGGATCAACTTCAAATTGCTTTTCGAGTTCCTTCAAATCCTCATCGGTTTTTTCTTTGCTTTTAACGGCCTCAAATAAATCTATTTGGTCTTCACGGCTCAAGGTGACCTCGAATCCACTTGAGTGTTCTCAAGCTCTCTCAATATCTTTTTTGAATCATCGGGCAAAAGCTGCTCTGGTGGAGTGATATCAATAACCGGATCTTTTTTATAGATTTGACCAAACTCATCGCGTAGCTGAGGTCCTGATAGGGCATCGTAAAGATCGACTAGACCTTGCCTGGCATGTTCACACTTTTGCATGTTCTCAGCGAGAATCTTAAAATCAGATTTAGTGAATCTGCACACTCCGTTCTTTGTGCATGCATAAATACCATCTTTGATTTGTCTGTACTGCAAACCACCGGCAGGCGGGCGCTTCCATGCATTTGGAACAGCGACCGGGCATACCGTATAAAACTTCTTCTCAGCGCAGCTATTTAATAATATCGTTGTAAATATCAGTAAGGTCGTCTTCATCTTCAGCCTCTGTTATCTTCTTTATTTTTTTATAAAGATCTTGTTCGCTTGATGCAACTTTGAGTAAGGCAGTAACTGTTTTTTTCTGGTGTTCGACCAAAGACCCAAGACGCTTAACTTCCTGCATGGCTTGGGCGTACATCCACCCAAGCCACCCACACAAAATAGCTGCTGCAAAAAATACAATTAGCAGCGTCATTATTTGTGCTTGACGTTAGCGCTCAATACGTCAACCAGCCACGTAACCACTTTTCCTAAAAACCCTGGGATTTTATGTACAACTTTTTGCAATAGCCCCAAAGCCGTACTGACAGCTAGTGCCACGAGCGCTGCATATTTTGTGTTCTCCCATGGTGGCATTGTTTCCGCCGTATTGGGAACGTCTTGCGCAAATGCGATGCACGATACAAACAAAATTAATGGAATAAACAAAAGTTTAATTATTTTCATATACCCTTCTTTCTTAAATCCACACCCCGCCTATTCGGAAGTGTGAAATCATTTCGTCTATGTTTGTTTTAATTCCTAGTAATCGACGATAGCTAACCATTTCATGTAAACATTGGCATTTTCTGCAAGTTCTTTTGCCATTGGATTTTTGATTATATGTATTTGTTTTATCGAAAATATGTCCGCGCTTGCAGTGCGTTTGCATAGCTCTGCGCCTTGCCTCTGTATCGCTTGCCATAAGGTTTTCACGACGGGTGACCGCTTTTAAATGCTTAGGGTTTACACACTTTCTGTTTTCACAAACGTGATGAATATCTAGACCATCTGGAAGGTTTCCATTGAAAACTAGATAACTTAATCTGTGCGCATACCACCTCTTACTACCGATCGTTTCATCTCTAAATTTAACCTCTCCATATCCATTTGATTTGACATACCCATTCCATTCCCAACACTTGTTGACTATTTTTACTCTTTTCTTTATATATTCTTTAGTCATTTCAATGCCTTACACTGAACGTGGAAATGTGCAGCCGTCCCATGCTCCAGGTCTGGTATGGTGTCATATCCTTTGATCATGGGTATGGCATACGGGAAAAATACGTTGATGAACTTTCTCAATAGCTCTGAGTTTTCAAGTCCTGATTCTAAAACTGCGATGTCGATATGACGGTATGGTTTCTGCTGATGGTAGTGTGTGGATTGATCGTTTTTAGCTTCTTTGATTCGGGTAACAACTAGATGATCCTTCCAGGCGTGCCATGCCACAGTCTCCATGGTGTATAAAATAGGGTATAGCCTTTTGTCGAGCTGCGTGAATTCTCGTTCGATCTCTGGATACTCTGGTTGCCTTTTAAAAAGAATCATCTCTTGATCCCCCTATCTAGCCTATCCTCTAATCGTTCTATACGTCTGGTTGCTCGATCCTCGAATACTTCAAGTCTTCTCTCAATTGCCTTTCTTGCGTCGATTTCTGCATCAACTCTTGCGCTAAGAACATACCCTGTGTAAGCACCCAGAGAGCTGCCGCCGATAATAAAAGGAAGGAGTAGGCCCTTGATCTTATCATCGAGAGTAGCGCGAGCATGACCCTTACCCTCAAGCATTTGTTAAGTTTTCCTTGACGCACATGGTCGTTAATGTGCACAATAAGAAGATTTCTTTTTCTCTGTGCATGATTCATAACCTCGCCCTGTTATTCACGTTACTCAATGTTCAAATCCTTTGAATTCCCAGAGCCTGATCCTAGTGATATCGGACGACCAGGAACTATATTTGAAACCACCCTGCTGTTTGAAACGCTATTTGCAAGAGTCACTGAATTTCCAGAGTTTCTTTTGACCGTGTTCCCTGGGCCTACATAGGCATGCTCTGCATCGTATACGTAGATTGCAGGATCTCCGTTCCCACCGCCATTGATGGTGTTGGATGAAATCTTTGCGCGATCTCCATTGCCTTGGACAATTCCATAAGCGCCGCCCCTATGGATATCATTTCCAGATATATCAATGTCGTCGCCCGCATCGCTGTATACGGAATACTTGCAGTCACTAAATGTGCTTTTTGTGAGTCTATTTCTACTACCGAATGAGTTATAAAATCCATAAGAGCTAGAATTGCGATTCGCAGATTCAACGACGCATGTATCAAAAACACTATCAGACGTATTAAATGCCACGATGCCATTGACAGCCGGACCTAGTACCCTTGTGGCCCTAACAGCGTTGCGTCTGTTGTGTTGTGAGCCTCCGAATACAACACCATTATTAAGCGCACCCTCGCATACGAAGCGATCGAGAACATTTCCAAAAGAACCCGTGGCTTTGAATCCTCCCATGGCCCCGCTTCCAGATCCTTGAACCAGACAATCGTCGTAGAGTGAATAAATAGTGCTTGATGAGTATATGCCTGAGTTTTTAGAACCGAAAACCCTGCACTTTTTCATGGTTAGCCATACGTTATCCCACATCGAAAAAACAGAGTCAGATGCTTCTGAAACACAATGCTCAAAGCCTTCTGCTTCGATGGATTCAATCGTTGAAAATACGGATGTGGCTAGCTGTATACCACCCCTTGCCATCGGTGTTTCTACGTCGTCGAGCACCATTCTAAAGTTCATAAAGCTAAGACCTACGCCTTTATGACAGTTTGGATTAGGCATGTCGGTTACACCTGTCATCGTTCTTAAAATAACGTCTACGATAGGAACGACGCCTGTACTTGGGTTTCCATCTGCCGCAGCAATATGAACTTCTGCATCAGGAATACCGTCAACATCTGTTCCTAAAAACGTTAGGACGTCACCTTTCTTTACAGGGCCCGCTTTGTAGGCCGGAGATATCGTAACGCTTGAATCTCCAGCTTCGATGTCTCCGTACGAGACACCGTTTACAGGTATCAACGGATGATAAACGATAAGGTAGTCTGCAAATGTATTTGAATGACGTATGACCGTGTTGTGACCTTGTCCAATGAGCCGAATGCCATTACAGGCTGTGCTTCTGTCGTTGATATCTGGATCATATACGATAGGCATTTCTCCAGAGTATTCACCGTCAGTTAAAACGATATCTGAATCACCGCCGTTTACGATCGCATCTAAGATTGCATCACATATTCCAGGTATGCCTTCAGATGGTAAAATCGTGGTCATGGAACTCCGTAGTTTGCTTTTTGGGCGTCAAAAAGAGCATCCACCTCAGATGCATTTTTTGCCGAACCAAAATATATTTCACTCCATCCTATAGGGTCATACCAATTGCTACCCGTAGAGCCATCAAAGAATTTCGTACCTAAAACCAGCTTCGTAAAATTCGTCGAAGACCATGTCGCAGAGGATGAACCGACCTCAGTACCATCAATGTATACTTTGTTCGTACCAGCCCCATCTACTGAAACTGCCAACTGATGCCATGCGTTTTGACCAGAAGAAAATGTATAACTTGAATCTATTGTCCCACCGTCTGGAGTGGTTACGTTCAGCCGCCCTGTAGATGAATTGTAAAATGCATATACGATCGTTTCATAGCCTGCCGGGGATTTATGCGCATGAAATATCGTAGATCCGTTAGCCTTGCCTATGTTACTTCCATCCTCATTATCCGAATAATAAAACCAAACTACAAATGTGGCCTTCGTAAAAGAGTCGTCCAATTCTGTTCCGGCGTAATGTAAGTTAGATACACCTGTGGTTACCGTTGAACCTGTCGTTATGATCGTCGGGTAAAATGATTGCGAAGGCACCAGGGTATTAGACGTATCAACCCAATACATGCCAGCCCCATAGCCATAGATACTATATCCCGTTGTATCGCCAACAAGTATGCGCATGAACGCATTTCCTGTCGCCCCCGAGAACTTCTCAAATACATAAAACTGCTTCCATGTACTTGTCACCGACGCCGTATACTCTCCAAGCGTCCCACCTGATCCAAGCGCGTCAACTAAAGCAATGCTAACATTTCTGGTTCCGCTTGAACTTTTAAGCCATACAGAAAAACCCAAAGGCTTTGATCCTGCCGCCAGGCCTGAGTCAAGCATGACACCATCGAATGCAGCTAATCCAGATATTGTGTCTGCCGTGCTGCCACCTAATGGGTCTGTAGTCGTATTTGCTGACGTTGATCCAAGCGCAATGGCCGTCCAATTATTAAACGTTGATGCCTCGGTGCAATAATTAAGCATCGCCCATGGGCCCCAATACCCGCCTAGCGTAGCGCTTGGAGCTGATTGCCCGGTTACGAAAACTGGATTAGGTGCCGTATTTGCGGCAGCGCTAGCCAGTGTGTTTTGTGATGTTGGATATAGAAGTACGCCTGATCGAGTAAACGTTCCAGCCGTTCCAATGGTAGGAATGATCGAACCGTCCGACAGAACTCTAAAGTCGGGTATGCTCGCTGTATCTGAAGTAGAAACTCTTTTTAGAAAATTGAAATTGAACGGCTGAAAAGGCTGCCAGCTATTATAACTATTCGCTAACGCAATTAGAGGTAGTAATATTAGCCAGGCATATTTTTTCATGTTTAATTCCTAATACAGGCAACACCGATTTGAGTTGTACCATCAGCTAAAGGCTCAAATGATATGTAGTTCTTTCCGCTTGTAACAAATACCGCAGATTTTTCACCTGCGAAAAGCAATTCACCTTCGCCGTCAGCGCCTTCGCCACTTGACGCATCTACCGTTGATCCACCTTGCTTTATTTTGCAAGCAACGCCTGCAAATGTTGCAGAGTCGTAGCAAAAAACAACATAAAGCTTATCTTTTGTTAATGGCCCGATACGATCGGCATCGCCTTCGTCGATATCGGATGCTACCGTGCACCCACCAAAAGCGCCGCCGTAGATATCTTTAAGTCCAGGCTCTGCGCCATGAGCGGAAATAACCATTAAGAGCAGTGCAATGTATACATTTTTCATAGCTATCTCGTTTTTGTTATTTTTGTATTTGGTACGTTAGAACCAACTGGGCTCATGGAAGGCATAGCCTTGTCAGTACCTTCAAAGTCTGTCGTTTTTCCCATTTTATTATCGACACTCGATTCGTGAGTACACTCACCAAGAACCTGATCGACACTCATTCCACTTCCGTTTTTTAAAGCCATACTTTTTCTCCTTTCAATATCCAAGATCTTTACCCAATGCATCAATCGCACGCTCGATATCCTTATCGCCGCCCGACTGATGGTATATTAACAAAGCAGATTCCGCACCTATTGTTTTGAATAATTTGTCTAAAGTTTCTTTCGGCATCGCTTGTGTTCCAGTAAGATTTGCCTGCACCGCAGCAAACATTCCTTTTCTTGTGCCTTCAGAAGTTTTACCAATAGTGTCAATAACTCTCGCCATGGCAGGTGTGGCTATTTTTCTCATTGAGAAAAGAATCGGGCCAATAACGGATACTTGCTCTAATACGCTTGCCTGTATGTCTCCAGTTTGTAGCTGCTTTGCCACACGTCCAGATTCTGTTGCTTTAACGGACTCTGCCAGTTCTGGAGCAATGCCTTCAGCTTCTTTGATGATTGCTTTTTCCGTTTCTAAAGATCCAAACTCTCTATTTTTCAAACGACTCTCAAGTGCCGTCGCTTTTTCTGGGAACACTTCCCTCATACGTCCTTGCTGTTCCTGAGCGTTCTGCATTCTTTGATACGATTGCTTGGTTTGAGGCAATTGTTCTTCGATCAGCTTTCTCGCTTGAACATCTTGAATCTGTGATTTCTGTGGCAAACCATGTATTTCTGACTGGATTCTTCGCGCTTCCTCAACCACTGGCGCAAGTTCCGGCCTTGCTTGAAGCAAACGGCCTTCAAATACAGGGTCACTTATGGCCCTTGAAGCAGCCTCAGCGTCCTGAAAAGATCTAACCGCATTGGCTTGCTTTTCGAGCACCTCTATTTTTGGTCTTAAGGATGGATTCTTTTTGACGACCTCATCGAGTCTTGCAAGATAAAGGCTATCGCCTTGGATCATGGCTTTTAAAGTAAAGGCTCTTGCAGAAGCTTCGTTTTTTCCAATGCCGGAAAGCGCAGCGAGCTCTTCTTTTAAGCCACCCACCTTGCCCACCTTCAATGCAGCCTCTGGAGATGTCTTCCCTAATGCCTCAAATCCTTCTAGTGTCAAAAGGTTACCGGCTCGCTCGCTTTGACTTTCAATGGCCGCAGCGATCTTCTTTTCTGAGGCCCCTACCCTTGCCCTGAACAAATCAAGGTGACTTCTGTTTTGAGCAAAAGCCTTATTAACTTCCTTGATCTCAGGAATAGCCTTTTCAATATCGCGAGCCAGAGAGTGATATATGTTTCCATACACACCCTCTGACATGCTCTTCTGCCCTGGAGCAAAAGATGCGAACTCACCTACACCCCTTTTGAGGTGGATTGCATCTTGTACAGACAATGTTCCAGGACTCCCGCCCTTAATTCGTGTAGGCCCACCCATGGCAGACCACCTCTCGTAGAGGTCTGCTAGGTGCGCATTCTGCGTAGCTGCCGTAGCTTCCGACAAGAACCTACCATCAGAAGTCAAAACTTTCATTTCTTTCAAATGCTTTTCGATCGTATCAAGCGCCTTCGTTGGATCTATGCGCGGAACTTCACCACCTAAACGCGCCTCTGCTTTAAATAGCGCATCATCTAAGCCTTTTCGATAAATCTCACCAGACCTACGAAACCCTTTTTGAAATTCATCCAAAACCTCTTTTGAGGCTGTTGCAACATCCTGAACCTTAGCTTTTCTTAAGTTATCGACTGCTTCAAAGAAGTTATCTGATGAATCCCTAAACGCCGACGTAGCTTCAGATCTACCCGCAGCTATCTTGGTTTGAAGGTCCAGCGTTTGTTCTCGTAGCGCAAATTTAAGTTCTGTTTTTTTGGCATCAACCGCTGATAAGATTTCGCCCTTCGCCTGACTTTGTACAGCCAATAGCTCATTGTCCACCTTGTTTAAGATTTTACCTATCTTCTCTGCCTCTGCCCCGATGAATGCATCAGGCCCAGCCTTAAGAGCTTGCCTTACTTCTTCAATGTTTTCGATCTGGTACTTGATAGGCTTGCCACCTAATATGCTTGCGCCCTTCTTAAACGTCCACCCGGCTGCACCAGCGACCGTGCTTGCCACTGGCCCCATGACTTCCCATCCAGCGCCAAACATCGCTGCTCCCGCTGCGTCTTTGTAGGCCCTGGTACCCAGTCGATTAACGACCTCTGGATTTTCTCCAAGCAAAGTCTCTTCGCCAATAGCCACGGCTTCTTGAGCTGTACCAAACGTTACTGCACCCGTGGCAGCGTCTACGATGCGCCCGACCTTTGTATTTGAAGTCAGAGCTTTTTTTACAACTTGCTTTGAGGCTTCAGAAGCTCCAGCCTTCTCTAAAATCTTTCCTGCATACTTGCCCAACAGCCCCCTGGCCTTCGATCCTGCCGTAAACAGGTCAGCGCCTGACCGAATAACGCTCGCCGCCCTAGCTGCCTTTGCGCTTCCTTCAAGGCCTTTTACCGCAGTTCCAACTTGTCCGAAGAGTGGTACGAAAAATCCACCTATTTCGCCGCCTACGAAAGCATTTGGATAGGCCTTCTCGAGCAGACGCGTTCTTTCGCGAATGTTCATCACTGAATCGATCGCTTTCCCGGCAATGCCTAGCGTTACGGTATCATCTAGGCCTCGTACGAATGCTGATATAGGCGTAAATGTCGGGTCACTCTTCTTCATGTTATCAATTCTGAGCTTGTCCGCAGTCTCAAAGATCAATTGAACCTGATCCTCCTTGCTCATGCCGGATATCATGTTCAAATAGTCCTGCTTGGCCTTTGGATTTGTTACCCGCTTGTCTAATTCCTCACCAAAAACCCTATTCGCATCTGCAAAAAGCTTAACCGCGTGGTTAAACTGAGCATCCGTTACCTCTGGCTCTTGGTTCTCAGCTATAGAGATCTGAGTCTTTTCAGGCTTAGGCGTTGGACTAGGCGTAGGTATCGGTATACCTTGTGTTTCTGGCATTAATTTCCTATCCCAAAGATGTTATTCGTCATGCCTTCAATACTCTTAAGCGGAACCTTATTATCTTTTGCCAAAATGTTCATGCTTTCGGTTCTGATTGCACCAGGAAGCCCTGATAAAAATGCACCCATGAGCTGGCTGTTACCTTTTATTTCGTTTGGCAGTTTGTTTAAAATCATCTTAGCTACGGCCCTATTTCTTTGCTCCGTATTAGAGTTAAAAACACTATCCATTTCAGGAATATCGAACCTGGTTTTTATCATCTCCATCGTTCGACTTACGTCATATTTGGATGTCTCAAGAGCCTCTACTTTCAAAAGCGTGGACTTTGTGGAAAGCGCCATCATTCCACCCATCTTAGCCAGTGCCACATCAAGTCTATCGTTCCTAGATGGCAACATGTCTTGAATCTTCTGCTGAACCTCTTCAGTAAACGTGGTGCCTGCAAGCCTTACAACCTCTTCAAAGCTAGACGATGTCGTTGCCACGTCTAACGCAGCAAGCGTCGAAGATTGAAGACTGAACTTTTTAGCAAGGTCGCCAACTTTTGCTGTCAAAAACCCAGGCTTGGTTAGATTTGAATTGTTCGTCAGCTCCACAAATAATGGGGCTACCACCTCACCCAAGTTTTCAACCATGGTGACACCATTGGCAATCGCAAGCGTTTGTGTTGCATCAAGGTTTCTTTTAGGGCTTAAGTCTCGATTCATCGGGTCGTTTTCGCTTCCAACTATAGAGGCTCTCACGTCAACAGCGTTTTTAAGAACCCTACCCTGCGCTTTATCACTCAAAGACGTTATCGGTTTAGACATTCCAGGAACTCCGACGTCCTTACCAAACACCTTGTTATAGTCCTGTGGCTTGGACATCATCAGAATAGATTCTGTGATCTCTTGACCTTCTCTAAGGGTTGATACCTGATTGTTTTTTAGCATATCAAGCGGGTAAGTCCTCCTGATGTCACGATCTTCTTTTCTAATGTCCATTTGCTCCTGAACCAATTTTTTGGCCTTATCGACCTGCAAATCTATATTAGCTTTCACCTTGTCTTGCGCGGATAGATCGTAGTCGGTAAGTTTTCCAGTCGATTGATCGTAAAGTTGAACAATGCCCATCTGTCTTTTTTTCGGATCCGCAGAAGACAGTACGAATAGGTCAGGGTTTCCTGAAAGGCTTCTTAGTTTTTGAGTTGCACCCGCCTCATCCCCAGACAAAGCTTGTCCATAGATATCCAATAGAAGTTCGCCCTGTTTGGTTTGGGTTTCAATCTGAACCTTTTCCATCTCAGCACGTTCTCTTGCAGCCTTAACAGGCTGTTGCTGTTGCTGAAATAAAGCGTCTTGAACTTGAAGCTCGAGTCTCTGCCTCTCAAGTGGTGCGTTTTTGATCTGATTCGCCATGTTAACCAACGACAAGGTATCCGCAGCGCTAGCCCCTCCTCCACCAACAGAGTTAGGGTTGATCATTCTTACGCCACCACCGATATCTATTAAGCCCTCTGCCATATCCGCTCCTTAACCTGCGCCGCCAAGTAGCTGAGCAAGTAATTGACTCTGAAACTGCTGATTTTGCCTGCCCTGCTGAATGTTCATGTATCCAAGAGCGCCGCCCTGAATAGCGTTTGATGCCCCAACTACGCCCTGAGCGATTGCTTGGCCTTGCGCCAATTGTAGGTTCGCAATATTGGCACCTGATTGCGCGAGTGTAGATCCTATGCCTTGCCCTAAGTTGCCATAAATACTAGCGCCGCCTTGGCCAAGATTGCTATACAAGGAAGATAACCCCTGTCCTAATTGAGTTCTAAGTCCCGCGGCAGAGTTTGCAAACCCACCACCAAGGCCAGCTAAGCCCTGAGCTAATGAACGTCTCTGCTGTGCAAGTCCCAATTCAAAGTCAGTAAGTCCGGCGATCTCTGTTCCACTTCCGGTCAAACCGCGTGCCGATAGATTCTGAGCAAGTGTTTTTTGAAATTGTGCCCTTTCAGATTCTTCCAATGCACCGCCTGGTTTAAGATATCCAGTTGCAGCAGTTAAGGCTTCTAGGCCAAGCTTGTTGTAGGGACGAAGTTCCTTCAGCGCAAGAGCGTTTTGTTTTTCAAGAAATGTTCTGGCTCTTTGGGTCTCTCGTGAAAAAACGTCAAACCCTTTATTCGCCATCCTCTCTTGCGCTCTGATAGAAGCCGCAGCGGACTCGGCCTGGGTGTTTGCTGCTTTTTTTGTGGCATTAGATTGTATGACTGATCCAGCGATATTAGCGCCACCTGCTATTGCCGCAGAACCTATAATTGCTGTTGCTGCTGCCATTTAAAGCTCCTTCCCATACATATATTCCACCGGCTTCATTTTATTTTTCATATAAAACTTTCCAACTTTATCCCCGTTTAACTCAGCCAATGAACCCATGACAAAAACCTTCGCGTTATTTTCCTTTGCCCAATTTTCAAACGCCTTAAACAGTCTAACGGCAAGGAATCCATTTCTATGTTTCTGACTAACATACCAGGCCATTTCCTGTGCCACTAGTGCGTTGTTATTGAAGAACCACGGAACAAGCACTCCGAGAATCATACCCTTATCACCATCAAAAAGAACGACCTTATTTGAGTCATGAATGTACGACACTAAGAAAGAAATCAATGACTGCTCATCTATTTCAATTCCGTAGATCGTTCTATACTTAGACTCTTCATAAAATGCCCTACCCATTTTTTCTATGACGTTAAAGTCGTGGATGGTCGCCTCTTTAATCATGTCGCAGTCCCGTCAGGCAAGATCCATGTCGATCCTGTATCGATGTTAAGATTTCCGTCTCCGCTATTAAAAATGACCCTTCCTGCCTGACCAGCCGCGCCCCTTGTAGCATCTGTTTTAACTGGAATGAGCATACCTTTGTCTTGCGAAATAATGGTCCATGCTTTATTAAACCAGTCGGCCCATTCTTTTCGCTCTTCGTTGAGAGGCGGTCTTTCCAAGTTAATACTCATGATGTCATTACCTCCTCATCTGTTTCTACAGATATCATACTGAATTTTGCTGGATCGCTCATCTGAACTTCGTATTGACGCGTTCTGTATATTCCAAGCTTTCTGAATTCTGCGTATACTTTGTTGTTTCCAACTGTCCCAAGTGAAACCTGACGCCAATTGGACCATTCTTTGTCATCGTCCTTCCATCTGAGTTCTACTTTTGGATTTGTTTCAGGTAGTGTACCAGTAAATGCGGAAGCCACATCTCTGCTCATTTTGATACGAAGCCAATTCGCTTTTTTTCGTATCGATCCACCGGCATCTCTGATTGAAAAAGTTCTTGATCGTTTGAAAATACCGCCGGCCTCTGTCTTTTCGGTGTCAGATAGACGGTATATTCTTCCATCATTAAAATCCCCTGCGTATATATGACCATCCGCGAGTGATTCAAATAAACAGTTAATTCGGCATCTATCCCATCCACTGTCAAAACCACGCCATTCGGTCCATTGCCCACTTTTTAAGTCGTAAGACCAATATTTGCGTTCAGTTGGGAACCCGAAGAACACATGTCGGCCTCCCTTCCAAGAAAAAGATCCAGTAAAGCAATCCTCAATGGTGTCATATCCATCAAGTTCATTCGAGAGTGGTTCAGATATTGGTGAAAGCTGACGGCTAGATAAACGCAGGATTAATCGATTTTGATTGATCATGAAAACGGAATTGTCATCGGATATCAATGCGTAGGGCGCCTTTGTTCCATACTGCCAAATAAAAGACCTGGCAAATGGAACTGGAGACGAACCTACGTTTTGCCATACTTCAGTTGAGTTTTCCCCAACTACGTATAGCTCGCGCTGCGATGTTGTTATCGCAGTTATTGGATCTGGCTCTGCGTTGTTAGAAAAAATATTAGTCCCTGTCCATACTTCAGGATCGTCAAAATCTGAGAACTGCACAACCTTGTAATTTTCTGAAACCAATCTTCTATTTCCAATGAGATACCCATCAAGGTAGTTGATGTGAGTCATATCCGGTGGCAGTCCACCCAAGGCCTCAGTCAAAAATCCAACACCTCTCCATTTTATTGGTGTTCCACCCCCAGAAATGAATAAGTATATTCCATTGCTAGCGAATGTTGGCCGTGCAGTTCCTGGCAACAACTCTCCAGTTATATCCGTTATCGTTCCACTGCTTGTCTCTATAGCGTATATCCTACGGTTTTGCGTAACGACAATGAGTCGATCACTATGCCAAGACATGCCTATTGAAACGTTTGATGGAAGTTCTACAAACTCCTGAAGCGTAGGTCTATCTTCGTTACCTCCAGCCTCAGTGATAAATAGATTGATAAGGTTTTCTGCAAATTCTGAATTGCGAAGACTTCCAGGGTTAATGGCCTTGAACACTCCCTTGCTGATATCTATAGGCTGTATCATGCGAATCCTCTGTATTCAAAAGTTACGTCGAATAACCGCGTTCCTGCGGAGAATTCAGAATTATTAAGAACGGATCCGTCCGTCATTGTGAACGCAACGCTCGTTTCTCCCTGTTGAGCCCTTATTGAAAAAAGTTGATCCGTCAAAGCCCCTGCCCCGACTGCACGTGCCATTCCTGTAGAAATCGAAGATGTTGCGTGAATACAATTAATTACTGTTGGGGTTATAAGCAAAAATCCAACAGCACCCGCACCGTCAGTTCCACCGTCTCCATCCAAATCGACGCTAACGAAGACATTCCCATCTGATTTGATCTTGTAGTAGTACTCTTGTGTCGTCCATTGAGGTGCGGTACCTCCATTTGCAAGACTATACCTGCTTGCCACTGCCCCATATTGACCGGCAGGCATTGTCCACACTGTTGCGAACGTGTCTGCAAGAGCATTTGCGCCGAATCCATCTTTATTTCCCAATGTTTGAATGGTCCAATCGTCCGTTGCCGTTGACCATCGCATACGAACCGCTCCAATCAACTGGCATGGTAGCGACGTATACAAGGACGATGTAAAGGAACCCATCAGCAAGATGTCCTCTTGTGTATCCGCAGCCCCTGACAAAGCTGATGTCGTGTGTATGTTGTTCGCGCTCGCAGGAGTTGTCGATAAGATAGGGCTTCTTGCAATGAAAAAGCAAGACGATCCGTCAACGCCATCTATGTTTGAGTTCGATCTGTTAACGACGTAAAGAAAAAATGGCATGTCATTGGCCCAGTCCACTGATTCAGTAATCCCCCAACCTTGATTAGTCATGTCTGAACTGGCATGAACATCATCGTTAAGCGTTGCGGGTGCCGTCACCTTAAGTATTTTAAACAAACCTGCTGTAGTACTTTTAGCGCAAATATACCCGTAGTTACTTACCGTTAGCGCAGATCCTTCTGCGTCTGTTACTGTCAAAGTGCCACTTGAAAGCGTTAATCCTAAATTTGAAACCATGCCTGGAACCATTGCGCCTAAGGCTTTAGTTTCAATAAATGATGCGAATATATATTTGATAAATGCGTTGAGCCATCGAAGGGCCAAGCTTCCAATCGAGTAGGTGACATCTTCTTCTGGCAATAAGTTATCGTTTGCTATCCATTCATTTTCATCTGGAGATAGCGAATCAACGAATGTAATTTCCATGTCATCTATCGATGCCCCAAGCGAATCCTCGATAACAATGCGAACAGACTCCCCTACGTATACGATGGCCTTTCCTGCTGCGGACAACGTAACTGGATTGCTTAATGGATCGGTCAGATCCGAATCAGCATATATAGGAACCGGCGTAGTTGTTCCTATCGAATATATATGTGCGACACCGCTATCAAGTGGTAGCCCACTCGAGTTGATAATTCCAGTAGCTAATGGGTCAAGTAGCATGCTCATTGTAGGAATGGATAATATGAAATAGTTGTCATGATTCTTCTGTTGCCGTTTGTAAATTGATTCAATAAAACCGTGATATTCGAGTTGAATGTTCCTGATGGATCATCTGCAATTCCAGTAAATGTTACATAAGAAGCGTTGAAAAATAAATACGCAAAAACTGCGTTGAATGCATCGATGCCTGGAGCAACAACAAAAGCAATGCCTACCGGAATTCCTGTCACACTAATGTTACCAACTGGTCTATCATTGTTATATGGCAGATGCATCCTTAAGGCAGCAGCACCACTACCATCTGTTCCAGCATCACCATCTACCTCTGCCTGTGCGTCAACTCTGCCATTCATTGATAATGAATAATTAAATCTCTTTGTAGTGAACAACGGTATCGTACCAGATGTACTGCTGAAATAGGCAGAAGTAGCCCCATTCTGCGTTTCTGGCATCGTCCATGTTTTTGCGAACGTAGCCCGTAGTGCCTCTGGACCAAGTCCGTCTGTGTTTCCAAGCGTCTGAACTGTCCAATCATCAGTAGATGTCGACCACCTCATCCTAACCGCGCCTACCAACTGACATGGTAAATTCACATAATTTGCTCGAGTAACCGCATCCATGATTAGAATATCATTCTGCGTATCAGCAGCCCCAGAAAGTCCAGCCGTATCATGAATATTGTTAGCGCTCGCTGGAGTTGTCGAGAGCACTGGATTGCGCGCAATGAAGAACACGGAAGAGCCGTCCGCTCCATTTATATCTGAATTCGATCTGTTGGCCACGTACAAGAAAAAAGGCACATCCTCTGCCCAATCAGAGCTTTCGGTGATGCCCCACCCTTGATTATTTAGATCAGAGCTTACGTTGCTATCGTCGTTGAATGAATTTCCACTGGTTACTTTTAAAACAGAATTTAATCCTGGCGTGCTTGATTTTACACATACATAGCCTGGGTTGTCCGATGAAAGAACGCCACCTTCGGCGTCAACAATAGACAGTATTCCACCGGATAGTGATATTCCAAGGTTTGAAACCATTCCCGCAATAGCAGAAGATAGTGCCTCAACCTCAAAATTTTCTGCATAAAGATTAACAAAATGACCTTCTCTCCATCTCTTTGCAGTGCTTCCGACGACATTTGTATTATCTGCGCTTGGGGTAAGATCGTTTGGTATGTCTTCTTCCCCAACTGTAGGAAATTCATTTTGAATTTCAAAGTCATCAACAGTAGCTCCGTTTGCATCCAATATGACGACTCGAACCGATTGACCGATGTATACCTCTGCTTTTCCAGAAGAAGATAGCGTTACTGGGTTTGACATAGGATCAGTTAACTCTATGTCAGCGTAAACAGTAATCGGAGTAGTTGTTCCGCTGTTGTAAATGTATGCACGTCCAGAGTCTAGCGGCAATCCACTTGAATCGATTACGCCAACAGCAAGTATGTCAATTAAAGCTCCGGCCATCCTATATTTCTACCCTGCAACCATCCCCAGCAATAGTCCCAGTGCAAATACCCTTAGCCGCAGCCGTATGGATGATGCTAGCCTTGTTCAAAAGCGTGTTCGTTCGATAGAAGAAATTCGTATGCGCGAATGCAGAGTAAAGACCTGCATCGTCAAAGTCATACGATCCACCGTCAAACTGACAAGAGATGACCTTTAATCCTGCAACAGCAGCCGCTTCGACCAATATTCCTGCATCAGGGCCGTCAGCAGTGATCGTAAATGTACATCCATTAAGCTCTAAATAGTCCCCTGCATCTGGAACAGTGATCGTATTGAGGTCATTCGCACCACAAATAAAGTCGCAATCCTGCAAAATACAATTCACTGCCGCTGCATTGATTCTTGAGGTGTGCGCTGCTGTACCCGCCGGGAACCTTAGCCCTACAAGCCTGACAAAAGCTGCGGTAACATCAAACATGTCCACGTTTCCATTGACCGTGAAACTTGGCTTACTACTTCCAGAACCAAGTCCTATTACGGTTATTCCAGCCTCGTTGAATGTGATCGATGACGAAAGAGACTCGGAGTGCCCAGACTCTACAAAAATGACATCTCCGTTGCTAGCTGTTGCCGAAGTCAGCGCGCTTGCAAGTGTGGCCTTTGGAGAGTTTCTATTAAGCCCTGAGTTTGCATCGTTTCCACCTACAGAATTAACCCAGTAAACAGCGCCGGTAACGAAAACATCTGCCGAAAAGTCGCTATGGCCGCCTTCGCTTGTTCCAATGATTCCATTTTCATAATGTTTTGTGGCCATTAGAAATACTCCGTTTTTAAGGTTGTGTAAGCCGGTGTATCCGATCTTGCCGCGACCGCATCGGCCCAGCCTTTTTCGCCCATAGTTAATAGTTCTTGTCGCTCTCCCGCGGGTGTTCCGTATTCCGGCGCAAGCTCATACGCTAGAAGCTTTTTAAGTGGCAAAATGAATGAAGCTGGAAAGTCAGGATTGTCCGTGACCGTATCAAAATCATAGATAGGCCGCCTGTACGTGTATTTAACCGAATAAGCAGCGTTCGGTGTAGGAAAGAACAACAATCGATTGGCAGATAATGTTTTCTTAAGTTCCAAATGAGCTGCGATCGGTTGAGCATTACTATCGCTCTTTAAACGCGTACGCATGGACGTTGGTTTATCCATGACGTTCAGATCCTCGTATTCTGTTCCGATTAACGTGGCTATGTACTCAATCTTTAGAATATTGGCTGCGATGTTATTCGCACCAACACCTGTTACATAGGCCTGCTGCCCAGCTACCAGAGTTAGTGTCGACTCTGAGTTGGAAACAGCCCAGAGATAGTTACCACGCTCATCTAAGTGTCTGGTTAGAATGTTTAGAATCTGAACTGCGTCTGATATTTCCTGATTTGAAGGCTCAGAAACACCTAACGAACGAAGAGATGCACGAATGAGATCATTCCTCGTGATGTCATAATCTGCTGTCGTGCCGATGGACACTCAGTTAGGCTTTCTTTTTAGATCCGATTTTTGATTTCGTTTGTTTTTCCTCTAGCACTTCAGGTTCTGCGTCAAATTTACCTTCGACGGCCCTGTAGTTTCCGCTCTTACCGTTGGCGATCAAAATCTTTTCAGCGTCCTCGTCTGCAATTTCGACAGGAACTCCAGGGACAAAATCAACCCTGCTTTTTATGAATTTCTTCTTCGCGCCTACTGGAAGCGTAACGGTAACTAGTTTTTTATGTCCTACATATTCAATTTTCATAGCTTTTCCTTTAATAAGGCCCCCGCCTATTAAAGCGGGGGCCAGTAAACTATCTCAAGTGTCTGAAGAACACGTACATGTACCCTGCCATCGTATCAGATGTCGAAGGGAGATATACGAGCGACCTTGCATTTGATCCGCTTACGATATGTCCAGCACCACCAGATTGACCGAAGTCATTGGCAGCAGACGTACCCGCAGAACCCTTACCCATGAGGGCACCAAAATACGGGGCCGAGATATAATCTTCGGTCGTCGTATCTACGTTGCTCCATGGTTTTAGGAATGCAGCGTTGTCTGTAGGCACTGCCGCCAAGATACCGTCGGCATCACCTGCGGTTTCAGAGCTTAAAAGACCCACGCTGATCGTTTCAGAAGCATCGGTCGTTACGACTTCGATCAAAGCGTTATAGATCATAACGTTTAGAGGGAAATCAAGCCCCGTGTCTACTTCCGTTCCACCAGAGTTGAACAAGAAAGGCGCTACGAAGCACTTATCATTGCCTGAGCGATCCAATTTGAGCACATGCTCGGTAGGAGGCACAGACGGAATGAAAGCCGTATTACCTTTATCGTCCGCAATAAAAATATCTACAGTGCTATCTGCACAATAGAACTCCACTTTCTGCTGAGTTCCAAACACGGTCCTAGTGATAGGGTTCGTTTTAGAAACGCCAGCTTCGTTAGAATAGATCGTGGCAAGCGTTTTCGTTCCTGCGCTGTAAACAAATACATATACGCCTGAGGTGATCGCCTCGCCTGTTCTTGGATCTATCACCGATAAATCATATTTTTTATATCCAAATCCCATTTTGTTACCCTTTCTAAAAGTTATTGAGGGGCCCGAAGACCCCTCGAATGCTTAGTCTGCAACTGCCGAACTGAACACGGTCACTACGCCATGCTGGCAAGGATTCGTGTCATTGGTTTTGAAAGTCGCCTTTTCAATACCGTAGATTGATCGGATAGCTACACCTTGCTTGTCGCCATAGTCGAACTCTTCCTCAACCATGTCTACGACATAGCCTTTGGGAGTTCCGCCCTGTGCAAACAACAATGCTTGAGCACCGCAAAGGTGGTTCATTGCAACGTTGCTTGACGAGTCGCCTACGCCGGACAACAAGAGAACTTTAGGGGTTTCCTTGATGATTACGCCATCCCAAATACCGGCCATACCTGTGAAAATAGGGTTGTCCATTCCACGAGGCATTGCTTCTCTTTGGGCAGCTTGCCATGCGCTAGAGTTCTTAAGATCACGCACGCAAAGAGGATGTGCAAAAAGTACGAAGTACTCTTCGCCATTCTCAATTTTGATCGGTCGGATCTTGGGGCTTCCAAGAATTGCCAAACGTTTGGCTAAGCTGATTTGCTCGACATCCAAAGTGTCATTGCTTGTGTCAATGGCCGATAGAGATGACGAGTTGTCATTTCCACCAGATCCAGAACCACCCGTTTGATCAAGGTTAGACGTAGAAGCACCAAATAAAACTCGGTCTTCGTTATCGTCAAGCCATTGGTCTTTTTGGGCTTCCGTGGCAGCTCCATAAACAACGCCATTGACTTTAGAAAGAGCGATGAAAAAATCATCTTCAATCTTTTGTGCAAGCCAGGTTGTAAGAGCAGGCCTTGCCTCTCCCATAACGGAGAATGGCGCACGTCTTTCGCTCATCCAAGGGATACGAACGGCATTACGAACTTGGTCAATTACGACTCGTTGTCCGTAGAACTGTTGCGCTTCCTCTTGACCTTCAAGACTAGATGCACCCGTAACGCCTGCGCCTGTTAAAGCACCTGCGAGATTGAAAGTGATCGCGTCACCTTTTGTTCTTTGAAGTTCCTCACTGACTTGAACGACTGACTCTGTAGTCAGCCCCATGTAAGGTTTTAAGACTAGCTTGTCCCTGTATTCCTGAAAGGCTTTTGCCATGAACTGTTCTTCAGTTACGGCATGGCCTGTACCAATATTTACGTCACTCACGTGTATCTCCTTCGTGTATGACGTCTTCTAAGATCGGCCTATTTGAGTGATGTCTCCCAGGATGAAATGTTCTTGGGCTTATTCTCACTCCCCGCAGACCTCACTTTTGAGACGTCGGTTGTTTGATTCCCTAGAACCTTTAACTTTTCGGCCAATTCAGCTTCGACCTCTTTGCGAATCTTCGCTTTCAGAGCCGCTTCCTTGTTCTTGTCACGCTCTTTTGGATCATCACCATACTGTAGCTCTTCAGCTATTCTCTGGGCTTCCAAAACCATCGTGTCAGCCGGTGTCGCAGATTCTTGTATTTTTTTAATTAAGACGGGATCGTTTTGAGTTTGAATAAGCAGTGCGGCATTTTTATAGTGTTCTTCGCCATACTTCTTTCGACCGTATTCGTCTTGACGCTTTAAAAATTCAAGTAAAACGCTTTGACGAATCGCCTCTGGACTCTTTTCATCCAAAGGTTCTGGCGGCTGTTCACCCTTGCGGAGTTTTTCATTCTCTTCAGCTAGCGCCTGGATTTGCCTTTGTGCTTCAGCGAGTTCGGATTTACCGCGCTCACGAATCTTTTTGGCAACCTGCCCAAGTACCTTCCTAGAGACCATTTCATCTGATTCATCTTCAGTCTTTTGACCTTTTGAATCATCCGTCTTGGCGTCAATCTTATCGTCCGCTTCTGTATTCTGGTCCTTTTTAGGATCAGTTACGTCTGGTTTCGATTCTTGACCTTTATTCTCCACAACATCCTTTTGAGGTTCATCCGTCTTTTTATCGACAGATGCTTTATCCTCAACAGGATCGCCTTGCTTCCAACTCATTATGTACCCTTCTGATTTTTTCGTCTTATCTGACGTCAAACACCCTTACGTAGGCGTCACGCTTTGCCCGTTTGGTCGGCACCACCCTGTTGCGCTGCCATGGCTTGCATCTGAATCTGCATTTGTTGCATCTGCATTTGCTGCTCACGTCTCTGCGCAATCGCATCAAGCCATTCCTTTTTATTCGGAAGATCACTGCTTTTAATCAGCATCTCCATCGGGAAAGGCTCTCCTGCCTGTAAAGCCACTTGTCCTATTTGCGCCAATTGATTAAATGTCTCTTGACGTTGGTTAGGTGACTCTACATCTTCGTCGATCTTAATGTCATATTTTCCCAAACGCAAGTTGTTTAATATGACTAGGTTTCCAAACTCATCATGAGTCCTTTGGTTGAGCTCAACGTACCCTGCATTTGTATCGTCAGTTATCTTGATTAATTTTTCTCCAGTCCAATACTGCTGGATCTCCTCAAGGATGAACTCAAATAAATCT
>JACCDR012060921.1_pt1 | contig 36540 bp, 33 predicted proteins | sample 7446431 | NCBI WGS metagenome assembly JACCDR01 (sample SAMN15323443, study PRJNA562643) | freshwater metagenome | isolation source: river surface water | place: USA:Blue River Watershed | collected 2017-08-17 | reverse complement strand
TCAATAGATCTAACCTGCATTGAGGCAAAAGCTCTATCGATAGGCACATCCTCAATCAATTTACCCATCTCTTCTGATTTCTTGAAACCATATTCGGTCAAATGCCTATCACGCTTACCCGTCCAGAGGCCGAGCTTGTTCCATTCTGATTCGTGATGGCGAATAATAATTAGTTTTGCCATATATACATAGTACACTATATACTTTTATGTACATATGAAAAAGTTTAACCAAGTAGTATTAATCGTCCTTGATGGTTGGGGTCACCGTGAAGATACGGTCCATAACGCTGTAGCAGCCGCGCATAAGCCCTATTTTGATACCCTCTGGAAAGAGTACCCTCACACCCTCCTCGAAGCTTCTGGGCTCGCTGTAGGGCTTCCTCATGGCCAAATGGGTAACAGTGAAATAGGTCATACGACCATAGGTGCCGGAACTGTAATAGATACCGATCTCGTTCGTATAGCAAAATCTATTCAAAACGGCGATTTCAAAACACTCCCCGCTTTTGTAAAACTTTTTGACCACGTAAAGAAGCATGATTCAACACTCCATGTAAAAGGCCTCCTCGGTACTGGTGGTGTTCACGCGCACCAAGATCATCTCGTAGCATTTATTCAAGCTGCAAAAGAAGCTGGTATTCGTAAAGTTGCTATTCATGTCTATACCGATGGACGTGATACAGCACCTCAAAGTTCAGCAGGATTTCTCCGCGAACTCGAATCAGATCTCGAAAAAATTGGCATAGGGTTTATCGCAACCGCTACAGGCAGGTTTTATGCTATGGATCGTGATAATAACTGGGATAGAGTAAAGCGAGCTGAAGATGCCCTATTTCATGCTAAAGGCATCATCAAACAACCAGGAGAGACTCCATCCGAAGCTGTCGCAGCACTCCACAAAGCAGGCATCCTCGACGAACATCTAGAGCCCCTTATCTTCCTCGATAAAAATGGTGCATCTTATCCTATATCTCAAAATGATGGTGTCTTCTTCTTTAACTTTAGAGCGGACAGAGCACGTATGATATCAAAACGAATGATTGAAGAATCATCAAAGAAAAACATATGTTTTGTGACACTCACTGAATATGACAAATCATTTGATTGTCATACAGCATTCCCTCCTCGCACCATAGAAACCACTCTCGCAAAAGAAATATCTAACCATGGTCTCTCTCAAGCCCACATAGCCGAAACAGAGAAATTTCCTCATGCTACATATTTTTTGAATGGTGGTGTGGAAAAACCATATCCGAGAGAAAAACACATCCTCCTCGATAGTCGAAAAGATGTAAAAACACACGATATGGCACCGGAAATGCGCGCGGAAGCCATTGCGGATAAAGCAATTGAAGAAATACAATCAGGCACAGAATTTATTTTTATAAATTTTGCTAACCCTGATATGGTCGGACATACTGCAAACGTGCCTGCAATAATAAAAGCTGTTGAAACAGTAGATACAAACCTTCGTCGTGTACTCGAAGCACTCCATGCACGAGGCGGCGTCGCATTTGTCACCGCAGATCATGGTAACGCCGAAGTAAATGTTGATTTACAGACAGGTGATAAACACACGGCACATACAATAAACCCCGTACCCGCTATACTCACAACAAAAGATATTCACCTACATACAGGAGGACTCGCTGATATAGCGCCAACAATATTAAATCTCTTTGGTATCAAAAAACCTGAAGCAATGACAGGAAAAAATCTTATTTCTTAAGGTTTTCTATATCTTTTTTGAGTGCTCGAATCTCTTCTCGTATATGAGCAAGGGTTATCACTTCTTCTTTAACGAGTTCTTCGGTATTTTCTTCTATTTTTTTCTCGTGACGTAACCCAGAAAGGAGTATTCTGTGTCCTATAAATGCAGAGACCATAAGTCCTGTGAGAGATAGACCTATGATTGAAATAATTATCTGTACTGGTGGATAAAAGAAATATGATAGATACACATTAGTAAAAGAAAGCATATCTGCTGTTTCCCATATACCTCTCCAAAAAAGAACGATACCTATACCTCCAAAGACTGCGTATACAATAGGATGTTTGCTTAAACCAGCGCGTACACGATCCTCGAGAATATCAAAAAAACGAATAATTTTTCTAAACTTCATATACAACTAATTATATTCTTCCCTATTTTTAATCAATGATATAACCCATATTATCACGGCAACGACAGCGAGGCCGAGTAATACGTGACCCTCATATATTTTAAGGTTGTCTATAAAATGTGTAAACAAATCTCCAAAGAAATAACCGCCAAATACAAAGAGATTTGCCCAAATGAGAGAGTTTATGAGATTGAGTATCACAAATTTCTTTGTCGTGAGTTCCGAAGTACCCAAAGCAAAAAGAGTTGGTATACGAAGACCGTATAAAAACCTGTAACCGAATAATATTTTATATTGATGATTATGAATCAAATCATGTACTTTTTCAGCTCTCTTTCGCCAGTGTTTTCTCCCTCTCTTTTCTAAAAAAGCTGTGCCTTTTTTTCTACCGAGATAAAAGAAAAACTGATCTCCTAAAAAAGTAGCAACAAACGCTGTTATAAGTACCCAGGGTAAAGAAAGAAATTCAAGACGAGACAAAATACCGCCGGCAATAACAACGACCTCTCCTTCAAAAAAAGTTCCTATAAATACAGCTATAAGACCATATTGAGCGAGAAGTACTTCGAGCATACTAGTTATTTTTTAACTTCCAACCCTCCTTTTCAAAATCAGGAAGTTTCTTCCATTTTATTTCCTTCTCAACACCATCTCGAACAATAATTACTTTATCGTTACGACCCTTTTTATCGCCTACACTTTGCACTGTATCAGTACCTAGGATACCCCGAGCATCGCTTTCAATTGTGTTTAAAGGTTTTGTATCAGAAGATTCTTTTACCTCACCTATATTTGGTAAAAGACTCATAACCTGAGTATTTATAGAATGAATAAGAGATTTAAAGAGCATAAGACCTTCTCGTTTATACTCAACGAAAGGATCTCTCTGGCCATAGGCACGAAGATTAACTGAAGATCTCAAGTAATCCATAGCTTCCAAGTGTTCAACCCAGAACATATCTATTGTCTGCAAGATAATATGACGAATTGCTTGAACAAAACCGGTCGAACCAAGTAATTTTTGTTTTGATTCAATAACAGATACCAAAGAACTATCTTGATTCTGTACTGTAGACATTACATCAGCCATCACAACATCATCTGAACCAACAAGCATCGCGCGACGACGTTCATATATGGTCTTGCGATGAAGATTCATAACATCATCATATTCAAGCACTTGTTTTCGAGCATCAAAATTGAAACCTTCGATACGGGTCTGTGCTGTTTCGAGAGCCCGTGTAACCATACCGTTTGTAATAGGTTCGTCTTCAGCTATACCAAAACGACCCATCATCTTTTTAATCATATCTGTTGCAAACACGCGCATGAGATTATCTTCGAGTGATACAAAAAACTGTGTTTCACCTGGATCACCCTGACGACCAGCACGACCTCGTAACTGATTATCAATACGACGCGCTTCATGACGTTCAGTACCTATAACCAAAAGCCCACCTACCGCTTTTACTTTAGCTGTTTCTTCTTCTGTAACAGGGACACCTCCAAGTTTAATATCAACACCTCGACCAGCCATGTTTGTAGCAATGGTTACAGCACCAAATCTACCAGCCTGAGCCACAATCTCTCCCTCCCGTTCATGATTTTTAGCATTAAGGACCTCGTGAGTAACTCCTTCTCGCTTGAGATACTGTGAAAGAAGCTCGTTTTTTTCTATCGAGACCGTACCGATGAGTACAGGTTGTCCTTTTTTATTTGCCTCTTTAACCCTACGGGCAATTGCCTTAAATTTACCTGCCTCTGTTTGAAATATTTGATCATCTCTATCTATACGTGCAACAGGTCTATTGGTCGGTATTGCAATAGTATTAAGCTTATATACTTTAAAAAACTCTTCTCGAGATGTGAGCGCTGTTCCTGTCATACCAGCGATTTTAGTGTAGAGCCTAAAGAAATTTTGATACGTAATTGAAGCAAATGTACGCGTCTCTTTTTGAATTGAAACACCTTCTTTTGCTTCTATTGCTTGATGGAGGCCTTCTGACCAACGTCTACCAGGTTGGAGTCTACCAGTAAACTCATCAACAATAACTATTTCATCTCCACGAACCACATATTCTTTATCTTTAGAAAAGAGGGCTTTTGCTCTCACCGCAGTTTCAAGATGATGAACGTATTTAACACCTCTATCTGTATAAATATTATCAATACCGAGAGCTTTTTCAGCTTTTGTTATACCTGCATCAGTGAGAGTAATAGCTTTGCGCTTTTCGTCTATTTTATAATCATCACCCGGTATAAGGGTGCTCGAAAGTTTCGCAAAAAGTTTATACAAATCTTCTGATTCAGAAGTTGCAGAAGAGATAATGAGTGGAGTACGCGCCTCATCAATCAAAATAGAGTCAACCTCATCAACAATTGCAAAATTCCACTCCCGTTGTCTCAAATTGTCTTTGGTGTACTCGAGATTATCTCGAAGATAATCAAAACCAAACTCTTGGTTGGTTCCGTAAGTAATATCTGCCAAATAGGCTTCTTTACGTGAACATGGTTTCAAAAATTCATACGCAACTTTGAATGATCCTTTTTCATCCCTCTCGGTATCAGCCTCAGTATGTTTTGGATCATAGAGATACGAAGCATCATGATTGATAACCGCACACGTGAGACCTAAAAAATCATAGATTTGACCCATCCATGCTGCATCACGGCGTGAGAGATAGTCGTTTACCGTAACCACATGAACACCTTTACCTGAAAGAGCATTCAAGTATGCAGGAAGTGTTGCCACAAGTGTCTTTCCTTCTCCCGTTCTCATTTCAGCAATACCCGAATGGTGCAAAATAGCACCTCCAATGAGCTGAACATCAAAATGTCTCTGTTTAAGAGTACGTTTTGCAGCCTCTCTCACCACCGCAAAAGCTTCAGGGAGTAAATCGTCGAGTTTTTCACCTGAATTGATGCGATTTTTAAACTCAGCGGTCTTTGCCTTGAGATCGCTATCAGAAAGGGTCGAAATAACTGATTCATGAGCATTTATACGAGGTACGAGGGCCAAAAAAGGCTTTAAATCTCGAGCATTCTGATCGCCGAACAGTTTCGAAAGGAATGAGGTCATAGGTTATATATACTAACACAAAAAGACCCTTTTTTCATGTATTTTACCCAATATATTCAACTTCAGGTTCTATACTCACACCCGTCTTATCTTTAACAATCAAAGCAATCTTTTGAGCAAAATCTCTCACTTCACGATCAGAGGACCTGTCATATGCAACCAAAACGAGAGGTTGTTTCTCAAATAAACCCACATTTCCCTCTTTAAAGCCTTTTAAATGGCACACATTATCCAATATCCATGCGAGAGGTATTTTTACAAAGCCAGCACGTGCAGGAAAAGACGGCATCAATGGATATGCGTGTTTAAGCTTATTAAAATCTGATTCAGATATGATGGGATTTTTCCAAAACGATCCTGCAGTACCCACCTTGGTCATATCAGGAAATTTTGCTTTACGAATCTCAATTATAGTAGATCTAATATCTTCAATAGAGGGCTCTGTGATGTTTTTTTGGCTCAATGCGAGACTCACGTCCTTGTAATCAATCTTTCTTTTAGGTATACGAGAAAGAGTGAATGTGACACTCACAATACAAAGGTGCTTGTGGGTACTTTTTTTAAAGACACTGTCGCGATAACCAAAAGCACAATCTGCATTTGAATATAGTTCATATGCGCCCGTACGCATATTAAAGACGGTTACTAATGAGATTGTATCTTTAACCTCAACTCCATATGCACCTATATTTTGCACAGGACAAGCACCAACTTTACCTGGGATATACGATAGATTTTCGAGACCCCAAAGGCCTTTTTCAACTGTCTGACGCACAGCATCATCCCACAACTCCCCTGCGGCTATTTCTACAGAAACTTCTGAGTCTGAAATATCTTTATAGGTAATACCTTTTGTATTGAGAGACACTACCAAACCAGAGAAACCTTTATTAGATATAAGGACATTTGAACCACCTCCGAGAAAAAGAACAGGAAGATTCTTTTCTTGAGCATACACTCGTACGTCCTGTAATTCTTCTTTACGATGCACCTCACAAAAGTAAGTAGCATTACCACCTACCTTGAGTGTTGTGCGATGAGAAAGAGGTTCTTGCTCTCGTATGATCATGGTTCCTGTTACTGTCCTAATATCTGACGAATATACTGTTCTCCTTGAGTTTTAAATGCAGGATCTTTTGCAATCATTGATTGGAGTGTTGCTACTGCATTATTTTTATCACCCGACTGATAATACACAGACACGAGATTCATTGCTGTCTGAAGATTATAGGGCTCATTTTGTAATTTTTCTTTGAGCTTGGTTATAAGGCGGGTCCATGCACCCATATCAGCCAATACAGTCATATACACCTCATCCAACTGAGCCTGTGGCATATTCTTTTCCTGAGCAAGTTTTTTCGCTTGATCGTCTTTACCAACAAAGAAGAGAGATGCTATGTAGTATTTGAGAGCCTCTGTGTAAGTCGTTTCGAGTTCGTACGCTTTTTTAAACACAGCTTCTGCTTCAACATATTTCTTTTGGCTCATATAAATAGAGCCTAATTGAAAGAGTATTGTTTGTTTACGAGGTGACAACTCAGATGCTTTGAGCGCATGCTTTTCTGCCTCGGCGGTCATTCCAGCTACTGAATAAAAATTAGCGGCAAACATCTCATAGCGTGCATCATTAGGATATCGAGAAAGCTGTGTATCCACGGCTGATTTTGCCATTACAAAAAACTTTTGTTTAAGCTCGAGCGGAGCACTTGAATTCTGAACTGTTCTCATAGATTCAATAAGTCGTTCAACAATCTCAGGTCGTCCGAGGGTATCGTAGCTCAACGCTTTTTCGAAAGAGTTAAGAGCAGCCTGTACCTGAGGAGGATTCACACTCATCGCTCTCAGACCATCAATGAGAGTTGTATTTGTGTTTATTGCTCGTATGTTAAAGAAATAGAGAATAAAGAAAAAGGCAATAATGATGAGAGGTGCGGTTGTACGCATATCATTATCATCAAATTCCCCATCATCTCTCATAGGTTTCTCAAGTCGTGTTCCCGCCACATGAACATATGCTAGGACACAAACAAATAAAACATAGCTCATGAGGTTATCGAACACAAACAAATTATGGAACAGATATGCCGTACCAAGACCTGTCCATAGAGCTTTTTCAGTCAGAGATAAAGCCACCGCTCTTACCCAAAGAACATAAAGCGTTGCCATAAAAATCGATAAATACCCGAGAAGACCCACAATACCTCCTGCAACAAGCCAATCAAGAGCTATGTTATGAGTGTGATCAAACCACTGCTCCTGTGAATGCATCTTTGGATTGTAATGTTCGTTAAAGATGTAATTGAAATTTTCTTGACCCCACCCGAACACAGGACGCTCTTTCCAACCTTCAATAGCCATAGGCCATATATATGCACGAGCTTGTGTTTTTGTTTCATTCCATGAAATAGATGCAAATCTATTGAGTACAGGACTACTTGTTACAAAATGAGAATCTTTAACTGCCATAAAACCAATAACCAGGAGTACTACTAAACCTAGAGCTGACCCTGCAATGAGACGTATCTTTTTATGAGCTTTATCAAAAAGCGCTATGAGAACAGCTGCGACAAACAAACCACCGAGGAGACCGAGAATAGAGCCTCGTGTAGCAGTATGATACAAAATTGAAGCATTCAAAATAATTGAAAGACCCAATACAATCCTCTTCCAGAGGATGCTTTCTTTGAGAGACAGAATCACTGCAAAGAAAATATTAAATACAAGATATATAGCGAGATAGGTTGCGTTTCCAAATGTAGCGTCTACACGAACACCACCCTGATTTATCGTAATCTTTCCTGAAAGCTGCAAGAGACCGTAGAGAGAAACTAAAATACTTGCGAGCACTGATGATTCCAGGAATCGCTTCCAGAGTTTTTCTGTAGTTATAACACTTGTTGTAATGAGAAAATACGCAAAAAGATGAATGAGAGTGATATAACCCTCCATTCTTTCAAAATTTGACCAGAAACTCTTCCAAGGATTTACTCCAAAGATATTAGATATACCTATAACAGCAAGAAAACCAACAAAAGACCATAAAACATATGATTTACGGGGTCGCATTGAAGCATCTCGCAGCATAAGCAGGATCCAAGCAATAAGACCTATCTCAACTACTATACGAAAGAAGAATGCTTTACCTGTAATGAAAGGAAAAAAGAAATTGCCTGCAACTATAAAAGGAATAATACAAGCAGAAAAAACAACTGCTATGACGGTGCCTCGTAAAAATGTATTTAAATTCATATAAATAAGACTATATCACACTATAAATAGATTATGACACTTTTAGTAGAACCCGTGTATTATATAAGGTAATGAAGCAACGTATTATAAAACTTTTACGGTTATCTGAGCGATTTACCAAGATAGATATGGTATATCTCGCAAGCGGGACCTTTTGGGGAAATATTAATGCGGGGGTTTTAACACTCCTCTCTTTTATTGCATCAGTACTGTTTGCACGGTATTTTACCAAAGAAGCATACGGTCTCTACCAACTCGTACTCTCTATCGCGAGCTTTATAACGGCCCTTACACTCACAGGTATGAATACTGCTGTAACCAGAGCAGTTGCTCGTGGTTATGAAGGTGAGGTTATACGTTCGGTAAAGTATCAGCTCAAAGCAAGTTTTATACCTTTTAGTGCCGCACTAATCGCAGGGTCTTGGTATTTTTATAAAGATAATAATTCCCTGGCTCTCGTACTCATCATCGTAGGTATACTCATACCTATTAATGGCGCATTCAATACTTGGGCTGCATATCTCGGGGGTAAAAAAATATTTCGTATTGGATCTTATTACGGAATAATAAATAGCGTTGTAAATTACGGCGCGATATTTATAGCTCTTTATTTTAGTCAAAACTATCTCGTAGTATTTCTTACCAATTATGTAGTTATGGCGATTATGTGTGTACTTATTTATAGACACTCACTACGCCTCATACCGCCTAACAATAAACTTGATGCAGAAACTATTCCCTACGGCGTAGATCTATCCATCATGGGTGTAATGGGGACCATAGCTGCACAGCTTGATGTTTTTCTTGTGTATTATTTTACAGGAGCAAAAATGCTAGCAATCTACTCTTTTGCAACAATTCTACCTGAGCGTATGGGTGGTCTCCTCAAATTTATACCCAATATCGCCTTACCAAAACTTTCGCAACTAAACCCAGAACAAGTAAAAAAGGTTATAGCAAAAAAGATAGGTATTATGGTACTCCTTGTATCAGGAGCTGCGGGAACATATGCTCTTATATCACCTTTTATATTCAAAACATTCTTTCCTGCATATACAGAATCAATTATATTTACCCAGATCTATTCCCTCTCATTTTTCTCACTCATAGCAAGTATTCTCACTACAGCGCTCATATCACAAAAGAAAACACGAGAATTGTACATATTCAATATTGCAATGCCTATAAGTCGCGCAACACTCATGTCAGTTCTCATGTTTGTATATGGAGTGTGGGGTCTCTTGTGGGCTCAAATACTCTCAAACTTTATCTCAATACTGTTTCAGCTTATACTTTTATTCAAGAAAGACTCGGTCAAAAACCCTTAATCACATGAAAAAAATACACTCAAACTTTTTGGTTATTTCTCAGTACAACAGAGATCTAAGCTGGATACCTGAATATACAGATAATTATTTTATCTATGACAGAAGCCCTGAACCAAAGTATCCGGATACCATAGATAGAAAAAAAGTAACTACGAGCCCTAATGTTGGTTATAACTCATATGACTATTGTCGTTTTATTATTGATAACTACGACAACCTGCCTGAAGTAGTCATTTTTGCAAAAGCTTGGACATGGCCCCGACACTTGAGCAAAGAAAAGTTTGACCGTGTGATGAATAATAAAACATTCACCCCTCTCACCGATCATACTATGCATAAAGACAAATGGCCTTATGGATTTTTTAATCCCGAAGGACTCTTTTGTGAATTAAACACAGACATCTTTCTTGTACCCGAACGTCCAACAAAATATGTTCATGGATTTAATGACTTTCTCCGTTTTTGCTACAAAGATCCTGTAATTCCCCGCTATCGTATGTTTGCACCTGGTGGTGACTATATTGTTCCTCGAGAAAATATACTAAAACTACCTAAAGTGTTTTATGAAAATCTTAAACTATTCATGTCACATCATCATCACTGTGGTGAAACACACATCATAGAGCGGGCAATGGTTACGCTTTGGACGAGTGATTTTGAGTTAAATCCAAATATGTTAGTAAAACTCGATGAAAGTTTCCCTGGGGTACCTCGTACAGAATCACATACCCCTGATTTTAAAATTCGTATTTTAAAAAATCTCCAAAGAAAAATTATTAAAGGTTTAAAGTTTGTACTCTTTATACTTGAATCGAGTCTGGTTAATAAAAAATAATGAGTTACGTCAGTATAGTTATACCCACCTACGAAATGCACGGTCTCGGAAAAGATTTTCTGAGACATAGTTTCAACATACTCAAACAACAAACTTTTAATGACTTTGATGTAGTCATTTCAGATCATTCAAAGAATAACGATATAAAAGATCTCTGTGATGAATATAGAACCTTCTTCCCAATCATCTATCTCAGAAATGAGGAAAAACGCGGTAACTCACCAGCAAATCTAAACAACGGACTTCGACACGCTACAGGTAAATTAATAAAAATTCTTTTTCAAGATGATTACTTATACTCAAACACATCCCTCAAAGAAATCGTAGATTGTTTTGACTTACAAAAAGACGTCTGGTTGGTAACAGCGTGCACGCACACAAAAGACGGTAAACATTTTTATCGGCCATTTTACCCTTACTACAATACTCGTATTCAGTTTGGTAAGAATACGATCAGCTCACCTTCTGTTCTTACTACAAAAAATAGTGATGTTCTTTTATTTGATGAAAATCTTATTTGGCACATGGATGTAGACTATTACGCTCAAATGTATAAACATTACGGTGAGCCACGGATACTCAATACAATCAATGTTGTGAATCGAGTGGGTGCACACCAAATATCCAGCACACACACAGAACAAAGGCTCAAGGAAAAAGAATATGCGTATATACTCAATAAGTACGGAGTTACATACCCCTCACTCTCCCTTTTACTTTTTAAATGGCGCGAGAGAATACATTGGCTGAAGCGTACCCTTAAGAAAGTTTATAAAAAAATCATATGATTGTAACCGAACTATACAGCGGACAAGGTCTTGGTAATCAACTCTGGTGTTACGTAACTTTGCGTGCAATCGCACGTAATAAAGGATATGACTTTGGTATTCAGTCACCTGAGTTATTTAAGGGTATCGATTTCATGAATATTGATTTTGGTAAACCTGTTATAGGTGGCAAAGGACCTCAAGGAGGACCACCTGAGGAACTTCCTATGGGTATTACCTACTATCACAGAGAAAAAGCCCTCTATCACAGAGACGGATCTGATATACGCATGAGGGATGAACTACTCATAAATATTCCCGACAATACAAAAATAGATGGATGTCTTCAAGACGTATCATATCTCGAACCCTTTCGAGATGAGATCAGAGAATGGCTCACTCTCGAACCAGCTCTCGATACCAGAGAATTTTCAAAAGATGATCTCTGTATCATAAATTTTAGAGGTGGTAGTTATACACGCGACCATAAATTCTTTCTCCCTGAATCCTATTGGAAAAATGCAGTACGTGAGATGAAGAAAATACATCCTTCATGTAAATTTATAGTGATTACGGATGATACCGTTACAGCAAAAAAGTTTTTTCCTGACTACGATGTATTTCATTTCAGCATATCAAAAGATTATGCAATCTTAAAAAATGCAAAGTACCTCATACTCTCAAACTCAAGCTTTGCTTTTTTCCCTGCTTGGCTTTCTAAAGATTTAAAATACTGTATAGCGCCAAAATACTGGGCACGTCATAACGTATCAGACGGATACTGGAGTTTGGGCTATAACATGGTAAAAGGATGGAATTATCTCGACAAAAACGGAATCCTACACACCTATGAGAGCTGTAAAAAGGAACTTGATCTATACGTAGAAAAAAATAAAGATTCTTTTATTTCTGAATCAACATATACAGCATCACTACCCTACGTTGCTCCGAAACACATAGCAACAAAACGATCAAAAGATATAAAGAGTCACCTCTACCGATTAAAACAAAAGATACTACCTTTTATAAAGAAGATAGTGCGCACCCCTGTAATCGAAACCCCTTATTTTATCTACAAAGAATACAAAGAAAAAAAGACATGGCAGTCTCCTGAAAATATAAAAAGTTACCGGTCGGGTATAAAAATATATGACGCTTTTACATTCTTTAACGAGTTAGATCTTCTTGAAATTCGTCTCAATATTCTTGATCCTTATGTTGATTATTTTGTTATCGTAGAAGCAACAGAAAATTTTAACGGCGATAAAAAGCCTCTCTATTTCCAATTAAACAAAGAAAGGTTTAAGAAATGGGAGCATAAAATTATTCACCACGTGGTATCAGATGTACCGCAAGACGAACAAGAGCTCCGTATGCGCCTCTATACCAATAAAACAATGAGCTTTATTGATAGACAAACGATTCAGTTTACCTTCACAAGTGGCATGGCCGGTCTATCAAAAAAACAATGGATACGTGAATTCTTTCTCAAAGAGTCTCTGAGAAAAGCACTCGTAGGACTCAGAGATGATGATATATGCTACATCTCTGACCTTGATGAGATATGGAACCCTCAACTTCTCATAGATTACACAAAAGACGCTATCTTTAAACCACTACAGACAACGTACGTATATTTTCTTAATAACCGCTCAAAAGAAAATTGGCGTGGCTGGACTGGTACCATTGTCACAAAATACAAAAATATAAAACACGCATCAGTGAATATTTTACGTACCCATCGTATAATGACAGATAGGTACACATTCTTGAGAAATGGAGGTTGGCATTTTACCTTCCAGGGTGGTTACGAAGGAGCGTTGAGAAAAATACGAGAATCAAATCATTTCTTTTATAAACCAGAAACGACACTCAAAACACTCAAAGACATGGTGTTGCAAAACAAAGATTATCAAGGGCGTAATTTTAAATTTACTGTTGATAATAGAGGCCTGCCCGAATATTTGCTTAAAAATAAAGAGAAATATAAAACATTATTCAAATGACACGAACTGAAATTATAAATGCGTTTATTCAGAAAAATGGTTATAAAAGCTATCTTGAGATTGGGGTAAATACACCCGCTCAACCTGGCTATAACTGGACTTCGGTACAAATAGAAACAAAACATGGTGTTGACCCAGAACCAAAAACAAAAGCAACGTACATCATGACATCTGATGAATTTTTTGCTAAAGCAATTACACAATCTTATGACATTGTATTTGTTGATGGATTACACCTTTTTGAACAAGCGTATCGAGATATTGTAAACTCTCTCAAACACCTCACCCCTCAAGGAACAATTGTTGTTCATGACTGTAATCCCCTTCTGGAAAAAACCCAAAGACGAGAACACACTGCAGGAGCATGGCATGGTGATGTATGGAAAGCCATACTCAAACTTCGCCTTGAAAATAAAGATCTAAGCATTTACACAGTAAACACTGATGAGGGTTGTACAATCATTCAAAAAGGTTCACAGACTGTTTTTACTTCAAATACACCCGAATCAGAAATGTATACTTTTGATTTCTTTAATAAACACAGAAAAGAAATATTAAACCTGATTAGTGTTCGAGAATTCAAAAAAAGAATGGGTATACAGTCTTGGTTTTCTCGTCTTATACACAAAAAATAATGATCACAGTGAGGCTATCTGGTGGTATTGGCAATCAACTTTTTCAATACGCATTTGGACGTGCTCTTTCGCTTCGGACTAACCAGACCTTGGTTTTAGATACACATTCAACAAACAACTCTATCAGACCTTACGGCCTTAATGTGTTTAACGTAGAAACAAAAACAGTGGGTGGTGTAACCGCTCTCTCAAATCTGGTGTTCTTAAAAATAAAAGATCTTGTTAAGGCACATAAAACAATCGTGCACGAGAAAGGTTTTTCCTTTGATCAGAGCATATACAACAGTACTAAAGGCGGTTATTTCATAGGTCTATGGCAAAGTGAAACTTATTTTAAAGACAGTAAAGAGATTATAAAGAAGGATTTAACCTATAAAAAACCCTTATCTCCTGCCGGTAATTCTTTTGCTGAAAAAATAAAAAACACAGAGTCAGTATCAATTCACATTAGACGCGGCGACTACACAAACAAACACACTATTGATAAACACGGTTTATGTTCAAAAGAATATTACGATCAGGCAATTTCTTATATACAAAAAAAATACTCTGATGCTTATTTTTTTATATTTTCAGATGATATTGCTTGGGTGAAAGATAATCTCGATTTACCTGCTCATAAAACGTACGTATCCGGCACAAACTCTGTGGATCATTTTGAAGAACTTCACCTCATGTCGCTTTGTAAACACAATATTATAGCGAATAGTACATTTTCATGGTGGGCAGCATGGCTTAACAACAATCCCCTCAAGGTAGTTATAGCTCCCAAAGAATGGTTTAAACTACCGATACCGACAAAAGATCTTATACCTGATTCCTGGATACAACTTTAACGTTTTTTAAGTACAAAAATAATCTCGTGAAATAATTCAGGTGCGAAAGTTTTTACAAAATTTTCTGTGTTTTTTTGCACAAAAGAAGCAATTCGTGGAAACCTCCAGAGAACAGGTATATAAAGTCCCACAGGAATCTCTTCTACAATTACAAAATCTTTACCTATAAGAGATCTGTACTCAGGGTATGTTTTGAAATCAGTAAAACCTGTTTCACCTTTACGAAAAAGATCCCAGAGAGATTTTTTGCCTGCGAGAGAAATAATAAAATATCCTGAAGGTATAAGTGCTGATGAAGCCAGGGCGAGTTCCTTGGATGAATCAGTGTAGTTAATAACACCAACTTCAATAATAAGATTTAATGAGTGAGAGGGTGCATACACCTCAGTATTTCTTTCAAAAAAGTTAATTAACCTTCCACCATTGTGTGCCTTCCCTTCTTTAACCATCTGAGATGCTGTGTCACAGGCATTGTATACAGAAAATCTGTCCTTAAACTCATCGTATATTCGACGTATAACAACACCATCAGCACAACCAACCTCACATACAGATCCTGATATATCAGAATGTTTCTTTATACTTTTAACAAGCAATTCTAATCTCTGTGTAAAGAAATACTGCGTATAATTTGTAACCTTTTGCGGATACCTCTTGGAAGAGTATACGGTGCTCTCTTTATTATAAAATGATGAATCTTTAATCATGTCTTTGTATAAAATCTATAATTCCTGAGGCACGTGTATTCCAGCTATAATTCAATACTTTTTTATAAGCGCGCTCGCTAATCTGCACAGCTTTTGATGTCTCTTTTGTTACAGTATCTATAATACCCGCCAACTTCTCTGGGTTACTTGATTCAACAAAAAAAGCACTCTCATTATCCAAAACCTCTCGTATAGATGGTAAATCAGAAGCAATAATAGGCTTTTTTGCTGCCATATACTCAAAAAGCTTCATAGGAGAGGTGAAACGTTCAGAAATGATATCTCCTGCCTTATTTGGTAAAACAAGTATATCTGAGGCTTTTAGATACACGGGTACTTGCTGGGGTTTTACCTGCCCTATCCATATGATTCGAGGATCTGGGTACACCGTCTTTAGTTTAACTATTTCAGATTCAGATCCACCCACCAACAGTATCATCACGTCCTTATTGTTTATATGGTTAAGAGAATCGAGAAGTACATCCCAGCCCTTCCATGAATACGCACCCAAACTACCACTGTATGTCACGATAGTTTTATCTTGGGGTAGTTTTAATAAATTCCTAATGTCTTTCACCGACCCCGTGATCTGTGCAAACTTATTTACATCAACTGCGTCAGGAGCAACATGAATCTCTTTTGTATAGCCTTTTTCTTTATAAAAATCAGCGAGACCTCGTGTAATAGTCACTAGTTTATCAACTCTGTTTAAGACAAACCGAGCAAAAAAACCATCATTGCCCATATGAGATTCCCAGATGACTTTTTTTGCACAGAGTACCAATGGTGCGAGCGTTATTTCCTCACGACCATATACAACACCTTTTCTTATACGAAAACCATGCCGTACAACGAGACATACGAGAAAAGTAAAAGACTGAATTAAAAAAGGTACAGTGTTCTCTCGTTCACGATCTATAAAATCAATACAGGGTACGTATGAAATAGTAAACTTCTTTTCTATCTCATAGAACTCAAAAGGATCGATCTGAGGAGTAAATCTACGACGTGGAATGATGAGCTCAACATCATGCCCTTGTTCTGCAAAAGCATTACATGTCTGTGCAATCTGTATCCCATGAGCACGCTCACTCGGAAATCGTATATTTACTATATAAAAAATTTTCATGTTGTATAAAAACCTTTGCCCTGAAAGATTTTATTTCCAAACATGAGGGAGATGTTTATCAACCTCAATATTGGTAAACTTCTTACCCTTGCGAGGTCCGTGTTTTTTTGCCCACTTTGCCATACGCTCTACACCTGTCTTCAAATCTATTTTAGGTTGATGATTAAACACCTTTTGAACTCTTGAGTGATCAGCCCACGCTTCTTTTACCTCATTTCTCTCAGGCAAGAATGTTATTTCTCTCTGTACTTTAAAAGATGAGGCGATAGTGTCAGCAAGTTCAAGAACGGTGTACGGTGTATCTGCACCAATATTGTATATAGAGTTGTATGAATGCTTGTGATGAATAGATGAGGCTATAACATGCGCCACATCACCTATGTGTGTAAATGCTCGTTTCTGTGTACCATCACCGAATACCGTCATCGGCTCATCTTGCATGATTTGATTCATGAATATACCAAGCACGTTTCGATAACGATCACCGATGTTCTGTCTTTCTCCGTATACATTATGTGGACGGAAAATAATGTAGTTGAGTCCAAACATTTTATGAGCTGCCTTGAGATCGAGTTCTACCGCATATTTTGCAATACCATATGGATCCTCTGGTTCAGGTACAAGCTCTTCTTTCATAGGCACCTGATTATGTCCATAAACTGCAATAGATGAAGTAAATATAAAACACTTTACATTTTGTTTTACAGCTTCGTTGATGAGATTTACGCTCCCGATGAGGTTATTTGTATAGTTGTAGTTTCGTATAAAATGACTGAGGCCTTCTGCAGCATATGCGGCGAGGTGGAATATATAATCAAAAGTATGTTTCTTAAAAACCTTTTGAATAAAGTCTCGGTCGGCTATATCCCCTTTCATAAAATGTGCTTTTTTATGCACATTGTCCTTGAAACCTCCTGAGAGATCGTCTATGACAACAACGTCATAGCCAAGTTTAATAAGCTCATCAGTAACATGTGATCCAATAAAACCCGCCGCACCCGTAACAAGTATTTTCTGTTTGTTTTTCTTCATAAAATAAGATTGTCTGTCATTATAAACTTTTTTTCTCTAAAATAAAGAAGTGGTGGTACTGATTCTCAAAAGGCACATAGTGGCTCACAAGGGCACCGTATTTTGACAATATCTTCTTTACTTCGGCTACGGTAAAACCTTTTTTACCTAACTCCCAATAGTGCTGACCGTTCCACATGTGCTTTGGATGGTACGGTACTTTAAAAGCCCATCGAATATGTTTTAAAAAAGGAATCTTGAGTGAAAACATGATAGGTGGACCAAAATGAGGAACACTTATGAGCACACGATTACGTGCAACACGTGTCATTTCACTCACTGCCTGTTCAAAAGAATCAAAAGGAATATGTTCAAGTACTTCAAAAGCACACACAACATCAAACGCATTGTCTTCGAAAGGCATAGAGAGGACGCTCCCTATAACCGTAGGATTTACATCAGCCGCAATATCGAGAGATGTGTATTCTATATTCGTATTGTCTCTTAAATAATTTCCTATGACCGCATCACCAACACCTATTTCTAATACGTTTTTAGGTGAAGAAGCATGAATCTCTTTGAGCTGGTAAAAATAGCTCGCAAAGCGATCAGTGTGTGCGTATGTTCCAAATGAGTAATGATCCTTATCTACCTGCTTCATATATCGATTGTATAGAATCAATAAGATTAGTTAATGCGTGTTGCTTTTCAACGATAGCACGGAGTGGACGCCCATCAAAATGGTTATGAGACATAATCTCTTGTATCTTTGAAGCAAAAGTTTCTTTATTAGTTTGTTCAACAAACAACCCTTGTGGCGACAACACATCTCTAAATGCTTCATTGCTTGTTACTACAGGTATACCCATTGCCATAGGTTCAAGAATGGCTTTATCGAGACTACCGGTGTCACTTGCATTAAGTACAAGAGAAACATGATTGAGGTAGTTAGGTATATGAGCATGCGGTAGCGTACCGACAAACACGACAGAATTAGTTATACCCAAATCTCTTATTTTCTGCTCAAGATTATTTTTATAGATACGATCTTCTGGGTATACAGCATCACCCACTATTTCAAATACCGTCTGTGCTGACAAAAATTTCTTTGCCAGGGCAAATGCATCCAAAAGCACATCAATATTTTTTGTTTTTGTAATACGTCCGATTGTCGTAATAACTGGCCTTTGAGGGCTATCAATCCTCATCTGTAGAGCACCGGTATCAATACCATGACCTGTCACCATTACTTTTGGTGAGTGTATACGAAAGCTTTTTTCTGAAGCAGTAAATACTATATGTACCAAACAAAGTGCTGTACGCAATTTTATATCTACGTTCTTGTGTACATACCAAAGTCCTATTTTTTTATTCCATATTCGCCAAAGCAAGCCTCCGAGAATAACGTATACAGGATTCATATGAACAAAAACCACATCATAGTCATTACGACGAGAGATTATATATGAATAAAAACGACGTACATACTCCATGCGTGATACTCCGTCTTTTTTACCTAGGGATAATACGTTTATATTATCTGGAAACGTACACTCACCTACACTCAAAGCAATTACAGTTACCTTTTCAAATCTTTTTGCAAATTCGATAATCCAGCGGCAAAAAAAACCGAGAATCGGATCTTGCGTATCTACTGTCTGTGTGACAATGAGTAGTTTCATATATGTTCTAGAGCACGTACTATATCGTTTTTATATTGAGTAAGGTATTCAGATTTTGAACCATAGGGATACTGATATTTCTTATTTACCAGTGTTTCATCGGTAAGAGCTCTTTCAAGAGCTTCCGCTGTTTGAGAAACATCCCGAGGCATAACAAGACACATATCATTAGTGATAAGGGGTGCTATACCAGCATCAGTTGCTACGAGAAGCGCTCCCGCACTAACCGCCTCGAGCATAGAGAGACCGTATCCTTCGTACAACGATGTTGAGATAAACACATCGCATGTTTTTAAATATGAAATAAGCACATCATGAGATACCCATGGCTCAAAAACTACCGCATGGCCGATACCGAGAGCGAGCGCTTGTTTTTTTAAAGAATCTTCTTCACTACCTGAACCAACAATCACAAATCCAATATCTGAGTGTTCTTTATATACGAGTGCGAAAGCGTTCAGTGCGGTAGTAAGATCTTTTTCTTTAGTGAGACGTGAGGCACTGAGTACAATTTTTGAAAATTGAGGATATATAAAAGCTAAATCGTGAGTTATTTGAGAGTCGATAATAGATGATAAATCTGAAAATATAGGTAATACACGAGTTTTCTTTTTTATATCAATAGGAAGCGAATACAAAATCCTTTCTGAAACTACACGAATTGCCTGAGCTTGCTTGAGAACACAATCAGAAATCTGTAGTCTTATTTTATTAATATATGTTTGTTTAAAATAAACATTATTGAGATCGGTGTGAATTTGTACATGGAGAGGAATACGTCTCAATCGAGAAACAATCAACCCTGCAAGCCCTATCTCAAATGGATCCTGAGTTGTTATTACACAATCCTTGTCACCCTTTTTTGATACGAGGTATGTCTTTTTTAAAAGAGCCCAGAGAGTACCTAATTTTGTACGTGCGTATGCTCGATGTATAAAAGCTTTATTACCTAGTATCTCGGTTTTATTGTTAGAAATATCTGTAGTTACAAGCACTATATGGAGCTGATCAAACAATGACGCGTACTCAATCATACGTGAACGAGCAAAACTACCCTCCACAAGAATCTGCTTATCTGTTGAAAGCATTATAACGTTAGCCATTGGTGTGTATTCGCTTAAGTTCAGTAGCTATATTTTTGAGCATTGCTTCATCAGTAAACTTTGCTACTGATTTTTTAGCAGCGAGAGCCATACTATATGCAACCGCTCTCGAAGAAAGTGTATCTATTAAAGCACGACTAAACGCAGACACATCATTAGGTCTGAGAAGTATGCCCGTTTTACCATTAGTAATAACCTCAGGGTTACCTCCAATACCTGTCGTTATAACAGGTGTACCGAGAGCCATAGTTTCAAGTATTTGATGAGAAAGACCCTCATACCCTGTGTTTAAAGCAAATACATCAGCCGCTTTGATATAACTAAATAATTCTTTTTGATCTAATTTACCTGTAAATACAACGGCTGAACTAAGATCTAGTGATTCTACTTTTGTCTTTAAGGCAGAGCCCTCCGGACCATCTCCAATAACAATAAGTTTCGCATCAGGAATCTCTTTCTTAACCAAAACCAAAGCATCAATAAGTTCTGACACACCTTTCCAAGGAACCAAACGTGCAGCAGTCACAATAATTGCACCTGAGAGATTTAATTTTTTTCTCAGTGTTGGTCGCAGTGTTTTAGATACTGTTACATGAAAACCATTATAAACAACAGTAATCTTGTTTGGATTAATACCCCATAAAGACACTATGTTCTTTAAATACACACTCGGAACAACTATAGAAAAAGCTCCCTGCGCAACATACTTCTGAATCTTTTTTAATACAGTCACCTGCCATGCATACCCCTGATGCTTTCCTGCAAAGACATCAAGAATATCTTTAACACCAAACCTTTGAGATCCTTGTTCCCATGCATAATCACCCGCAATACGGAGGACACACTTTTTCTTTACAATTTGTGAAGCGATGAGAGCAGGTAAACCAACAGAAACAGGATCGAGGGCGTATATTATATCTACACCATCTGACTTTTTGAGGAGTTCAATAAAATAAAGAAAATGACGTATTATTTTTGGTTTATCAAGATAATCACCAAATGTTGCAACTTCAACATCAATACCCTGTTTCGGTAATTCATCATACAAAAGTTTCGAATACGTAGCCGGTCCACCTATCTGGGGCGGAAAAATTCCTGTAGCAATCAAGATTTTCATACTGAGAGTATAGCAAAAACTTTATCCCTCATGTCCTTTGACACAAGCTGCCAATCATAACGTTGTAAAACCATACTATAAGCATTATTTACGATTCGCGCCTGAAGTTCAGGTTCTCGCATATAAGTCTCAACACCGAGCGCTATGCTTTGCGGATTATTAACCTCACACACAATTCCCGTCTCTCTATCCACAAGAAAGTCAGTAATACCTCCAACCGCGGTTGCAATAACAGGCAGACGACACGCCATTGCTTCAATAAATGAATTACCAAAACCTTCAGAAATAGAAGGTCGAATAAATACATCTGAAATGTTTAAATACGCCGGCATATCTGTATGTGGTATAAAACCGAGAAACTGAACCCGTGCCTCGAGAGCATGTTGTCGTACTTGATTCTGGAGTTTATTGAGTTCATATCCGGTACCTATTACAAGCAATTTTACATTTTTAGGTAGATACGTGAGAGCAGATATAATGTCACTTACTGCATTTTTAACCACCAGTCTCGAAGTGGTGACCAAAAATACATCTCCTTCTTTTTTACCTAATGTACCCGCAAGTTTTTCCAAAAAACCATCAGCGTAATTTTGTGTGAAATGCTTAATATCAACACCATTTGGAATCACTGTTATAGGACACGTAGCACCCATGTCTTTTGCAAATGAAGCGAGATACGTAGAAATTGTTTGTATATGGTCCGCATAGGTAAAAATACGTTTAAAGATAGGGGCTACAAACCGAGTTCTTTGTTTGATGTAATCAAAAGGATCGCCCTCTTGGAGACTTAAAATAAAAGGCACGTGCATATGAATAACTTTAAAGAAAAGAGCTGCAAACCCTGAATAATTTGCCATCATAGACCAGAGAGCATTATAAGGATTTTTTAAATGGAGGTTCGTTGCTTTTGCGCACGCCAAAAAAGGATACATGTATTTTGCGATATGCAGATACCACGGAAGAGAGTCTGGTGAAGCATCTGTAGAAGCAGTCCATCCAATCCTGTAAACAGTAACATTCCCTACTTTTTCCACCTTAGGTAATTTATTGTTCAAACGGAGACAAATGAGATCAAATTCAATATCAGAAATGCGATCGGTAATTTCTTTAATAGCAATCTCCGCCCCACCTATAAATCGTGGATAATATACAAAAGAGAATATAAGTACTCGTTTGGCTACCATACTCTCTATAATAACAGTAATATGCTCAAAAGTTACTATATTTCGAGAAGTTTCTTTAACACATCCTCTGGTACCTCCTGAGTTTTAGAGGCTATAGTCCGTGGTACTTCTACAGGTTTTTCAACTATTTTCTCTACTACCTTTTCAACAATCTTTACCTGAGGTTTCTCTGGAACTGGTATTGTTGGTTTTTGTGAGTCCTCTACTTTTGCCCCTGCTTTTACTTCTGGCTTTATAAGCATCGCAAGAGCTTGTTTAAGCTCGTTACGAGATTCTTCCGTGATACCTTTACGCTCAGGAACTTTTTCTTCACGTGGTTTTTGTTCAGAAATAGGTTTTGGCGGTCTCACGAGTTTTTTGAGAGAATCTAATCCTTGGAAACCATCATCTGACTGAGGGAGAGGTGGCGCAGGTTTCTTTTCAAGACGCTGATCAAAGACAGGTTTTGGTCTCTGCTGTCTCATATCTATAGGAGCTGGTGCGGGTCGAGGAGTGTGCTTTTCGAGAGGTGGTAAAACAGGTCTTGGTTCTGGAGCACGAACAGTCTCATTACGATTATTCTGATACCCTTGTTGATTATATGGTTTATTCTGTGGAGTTTGTAAACTCTCGGGTTTCTTTTTTTCTTCTACCGTATTTGAAAGCCACGTACGAATACTCTCTTCAACTTCTTCACGTTTGTGACCATAAAGAGTCTGTGACGAAGCAATCACCTGTTCCTTATAACTAATTGGTGGTAATGCTATCGGTGGCAAATTTGTTGCAGAAAAAGGCTGCGATCCCATACCATCTATCATCAATCGTAAATACATCTGATATTTACCAAGATTTACAATATCTTCAGCGAGGAACTTTGGTGCAAACTCTCTCTCAAACTGCTCAGCATCGATAGATCCAACACGAAACACAATCATGGTTCCCACGTTTCCGAACACTGCTGCACGCACCTCTTCAGACATTTGCTCTACATACTGATGAGCAATCGTGAGATTGAGTTTATATTTACGGGCCTCAGAGAGAATATCCGCAAAAGACTCATTAGCAAAAGATTGAAATTCATCCACATAGAGATAAAAGTTTGGCAGAGATTTCATAGTCTTTTCAGACACATCAGCACGAGACATGGCTCCAAGATATATTTTGGTGATAAGCATTGAACCGAGGAGATTTGCATTAGATTCTCCCACTCTTCCCTTTGAAAGGTTTATGATGAGAATCTTGCGTTCATCCATCATTTTTCTCACATCAAAAGATGATTTTGGCTGACCAATTATGTTTCGAATGAGAGGGTTGTTGGTGAACTGTCCAATCTTATTTTGAATAGCAGGTGTTGCCTCCGCAGCAAATTTTTCTGTGTATTTTGCAAATTCATCTACCCAAAATGATTTCACAGCAGGGTCAGTAATATTGTCTACCACTTTTTTACGATAGACCTTGTCTGAGAGCATTTTATTTACTCCAAGGAGTGTTGCATCAGGATACTCAAGAAGTGCAAGGAGTGTATTTGAGAGAATGTATTCCATACGAGCAGACCATGCATCTACCCATATTTTTTTAAATGTAGACATGAGACCAGAAACAACAAGATGTCTTTTGTCATATCCCACGTCCTCCATCACATTAAATGAAATAGGATTATCGACATCAAACGGCGCAAAATATACAACATCCTTTATTCGATGCTCAGGTACATAGTTCAAGAGGAGTTCTGCTGATTTACCGTGAGGATCAATAAAGGCAAGTCCTTCTCCACCTTGAATATCTTGGACCGCCATATTTTCAAGGAGAGTGGATTTACCCATACCTGTTTTTCCGATCACATAAACATGTCGGGTACGGTCTTCGGCTTTGATGCCAAATTTTACTCGTTTATTACGAGCATCGGTCTCACCAAAATATGTTATTTTGTCATCACTGGTCATTTCCTCTATTGTGCCATTTTTTTCAAATATAGACAAAATAAAAAAGCGGCGGCTCGGTAACCCGAGCCGCCGCACCTCTCTAGACTCAGAGCCTAGAGAGGATTTGCGGGGTTATGCAGCCGGCTTCATCGAAGCCGGACGGCCACCGACAGCGAACGGGGGCACTGAGCCCGACGGGGGTGCTTGAAGCGCCTTCGCGGCTTCTTCGAGCTTCCGGTATTTCGCCACACCAACTGCTTGGTGGTGACGACGGAATCCCGTGGTGAACGTTGCTATCGGGGGCCTCACGCCATGTGGATGCATTTGTCTGATCTCTGAGGTACAACCAGTAAATAAATCCCAGAAGCTATCGATAGGCCTCCGAGACAACTCTTGTACTGGCACAGGAGTTACTAACAAAAATATAATATCAGATAAATCAAAAATTGTCTATGACACCTATAAACACAAAAAATCCGCGTCCATACGCGGATTTGTCGTATGTATTCGTGTGATCACTCTCGCCTAGAAGACAGCTCTTTTGGCGAGTGATTTGTTCACGTATACACAGGTCTTGCAACGAGCAGTGGGTTCACCCGCCTGACTATACATCTGGCAGACGAATTTTTTCTGGTTGCAGAGAGAACAGCTGACACGAATTTTCTTGAGAAAACGAAACGGAAGTAGGATGATATCGACGACGATGTTGAAGATAGCCCGTACTTCAGTGCGCGCTTTCGCACAGAAGAGTCTTTGTTTGTAGGAGAGCATTCAGAGTATATCCGTTGAGGTTGATAGTACGTATGTATAACCTCTAATATTATATCACAAATTATTAAAATATACAAATTATTACCTCAACACTCTCACGCATTCCTTTAATAGCCTCACCTTTACGGTTTTGATGATGTTGCTGATTCTAGAGCCGCTCTCGTATATCTATTAGAAGCACTCCACAACATCCATGAATTAAGACCTGTATCGTATGTAGCCTTAATCTGATCACGCACCATTTGTGCTGTGTATGGAACGGGATAATTATTATCTTGGAGCCAAGGGCGTAATTTATTTCTATCGTAAGATGGTTTTTTATAAAGTGTAGACGTGCCGATACGCGCATCAGGCAATACAACCGTAGTAGTAGTTGCTTCTGTTCTTTGAACAGCAGTCCTCATTGAATACTCAACAATCTCATAAACATGTTTATTAGGATCAGAGAAATTCATAAAACCTACAGGATAGTGAGACGGATACACCATAGGTGCAATATAATCAAAATACGGCAATGCATTCTCGAGAATCTGACCGATATTTAAATCGTCCGTATTTGTCGTAACCATACCAAAGAGATCGGCAGATATAATAATCCCTTCTGGAGCAAGTGCATTATGGAAATATGCAAACACCTCCCGCATCACATCAGACTTCTTTTTAGTACCACTCAAGGGATAATAAATATCTTTCATATTACCGTCGGCAGGAAAACGAATATAGTCAAAGTTGATTTCATCAAAACCAATAGCATGAGCTTCTTTTGCCATAGCAACGAGATAATCTCTATGAGCCTTTGAAGACGGATCCATCCATGCAATACCTTTGTAATCACGCCATATTGTCGAAGTAGCAGACGCTTTTTTGACTGCATATTCAGGGTGAACCTTTACCTGAAGCTGATCTTGAAATGCAGCGAGACGTCCAATCACGTATATGTCTTTTTTATGAAGAGTCTCAATAAACTCTTTCATATCTCTCACAAAACAACCTCCTACCGCTTTTTTAAGGAGAGGATCTTCAGGCATAAATGATATATATCCATCAAATGTTTTTATATCAATAACAACAGCATTCAATTCTGTTTCATCAATGAGTTTTACCAAACCTTCTCGTAACGAAGGTGTAGCGGCAACACATGAAGTCATGTATATACCCTTTACCGCAGAAGGAGTTTCCTTGTGAGGAACTTGCAGTTTCAATGGTTTTTCTTTTACCCCATCATCCTCCATGGTACTTGGAGAAGATGTGCTCGCTGAGTATGTAATGGTATTTAATCCTGCGAAACCTGTGTATATAGTGATAAATAAGAAAAGACTGAAGGTAACGACGAGGGCGCCGATACGATATGCCTGTACGCTTTCTGGTGTCCTCTCGCGTGTCACGATTAAGGAAGATGATTAGCTACCGGAGCTTTCTTTTCTGAAATATAGGCAACAGCAATAACCGAGAGTCCTGCAATAGTATAAAGTACATCTCTCCAATCTTGAGGAACACCAAGAATTTTTATAATAAGTACAAAGAATCCAATTCCGATAATAATGTTTCTGTAACGCATACGCTCTTATAAATTATATAGAGCTAAGTATATACTTTTTTTAACTAACAATCACGACAAATTCTCCTCTGAGAGTTTCTGGGTTCTTTTTAAAGGATTCGAGCACCTCTTCTGCTGTGCCAGATACATACGATTCATAGACTTTGGTAAGTTCACGTAAGATAGTAACTGTTTTAGGAATCTCTTTGAGAGATTCGAGAGTTTTCTCTATACGATGTGGTGATTCATAAAATACATATGGTCTCTCGCCTACTTTTATTTCTTCAAAAATAGTTTGACGACCTTTTTTATGTGGCAAGAATCCGAGAAATACAAATTCGTGAAGCGGCTTACCCGCAATAGATATCGCTGCCGTGAGAGCTGAGGCACCCGGTATAGCAACTACAGAAACTTCAGGTAGACGAGTACGAATTTCAGAAACGAGAACCATGCCCGGATCAGATATCCCTGGTGTACCCGCATCAGAGACAAGAGCAACGTCTTTACCTGATTGCAATAAATCACTTATATAATCAATACGAGAGAGTGGGCTCTGTGCGTGAAAACTCTCTGTAGGAGTATTAATAGAATGTGCATTAAAAAGAACTCTCGAAGTACGAGTATCTTCACAAAAAACGACTGACACTTCTCTCAGTACACGAATAGCGCGCAGTGTAATATCTTCAAGATTTCCTATAGGAGTGCCTACCACATAGAGTGTTGCCATACCTGTAATCTACTATCAGACACACACAAAGACAAATTAAAACTAATCTGTATACTTTACTATATGGCTTGGAAACCTAAAAAACCTATACTCTATGTCACACGAGATATAGAACGTGCCCTCGGAACCGAACCAACGGCCTTCTATCAGATAGTGACAAATGACAGTGAATTTGGTCGGATAATGCAGAGTAAATACCCTCTATATATCCATCTCGTTTCAAAAGAAATTAAAGATTCTTATGATCTTCTTCTATTAAAAGAAACTCAAGATTTGATTGCTCGCACACATGCATATATCGTAGTGTTTCAAAATACTCCTCGCATAGAGAGGCTCGCTCGAGAAAAAAACTGGAATCTCATAAATCCGAGTGCTGATCTTGCAAAAATTGTTGAAGAAAAGATATCTCAAATAACCTGGCTTGGAGATGATGCACAGCTCTTGCCCGCTCATAACGTATCTCTTGTTAAAGACGTGGTCTTTTCAGGAACACCTTTTGTTCTTCAGTTCAATCATAGTCACACAGGTCAAGGTACTCATATTATAAAAACCGGTGAAGCACTCACAGAACTACAAAAACTCTTCCCTCTCCGTGATTGTCGTGTGGTTGATTTTATCTCTGGACCGGTATTTACGGTCAATGTTTCTGTGGGAAAAATATGGACGACTGTTGGTACTCCAAGTTATCAAATTACCGGCATAGAGCCTTTTACTGACATACCTTTTTCAACCATAGGCAACGACTGGTCTCTACCAACACCAACAGATCAAAAAGCTATTCACACAATCGCACGACGTATAGCAAAACGTATGCGTAAGAGTGGTTGGAAAGGACTCTGTGGTCTCGATATTATCTACGATGAGAAAAATGACCGCTATCACCTCCTCGAGATTAATGCGCGCCAGGCAGCGAGTGTGACATATGAATCACAGTTACAGAGAAAAAGTTGTGTAGAGAAAACTCTATTTGAATGCCACCTTGATGATCTCTGTGGTTCGTATGGTACGTTTTACAAAGTAAGACCAATCACCGGTGCACAGATAGTATCTCGTGTGACAAAAACACCTCATACGATCAACATAGAACGATTGAAAAATATGGGATTACAGGTAATCTCATATACTAATACTGAGCACAACAAAGAGCTCCTCCGTATACAGACACCTAAAGGTATAATGGAGGTTCACAACCGTTTTAATGCTCTAGGTAAAGACATATCCTCATGCATTCTTTAGAAAAAACATACATAACGGAGCGGGCGCGCGCCACAATAGATGCGTACTTGTCGCTCCCTTTTGGCGCGCGCCCGTCAACCCCCTACTTTAACAATCGCCGTCAAAAGAATAAAAGCGCACTTCGTGTCCTCAAAGGAAAAGGTACTCCAGAAGAAATAATAGAAGAAGCAGAAATAATCTCTATTATTAAACATGAAAATATTAAAAATCTTCCTCGAGACCTCTTTAAACAATTTCTCGTCGAGAATGATTTAGGTATTGATTGTTCAGGTTTCGCATACCATGTCTTAAACACCTTATCCCACGAGAAAACAGGCAAACCTCTCACACATTTTATACAATCAATCCGCTCAGGATTTAAAGGGAAAATTCTCGCACGTATACGTAAAGCAGAAAACTTTGGTGTAAGCTCTTTTCGTGCAGACAAAAACTCATACATCATACATGCCATGGATGCATTACCTGGTGATATCATTACTTTTATAGGTACAGGTAAAGATAAATCTTATAATCACATACTCGTTATCACTGGTGTCGAGAAAAATCCTGAAAATACAAAACTACACTACGCACACTCATATGCATGGCCTAAAGACGGTCTCTATAACCACGGTGTACGCGAAGGTGAGATAACAATTACTGAAAACAACATTCTCGCAGGTATATGGCACGAACAAAATACCACTGGTGACGAGAATTACACCTACACGAGCGCTCGTGATGCACAAGAGACTCTCGTGCGTCGTTTACGATTACCGTTATACTAGATACTATGACTGACTTTCCACTAATTCAAATAGAAAATCTCACAACGATTGTTGGTTTCTCTCTCGTTGCCTGTATTGTGAGTCTCCTCTGTGCCCCTCTCCTCATAAAAATCCTTGCTCGTCTCGGCATAGCTCGCAAAACAGCAGGTGATAAAACAGCAGACATAGGAGATCGTTCAACTAAAATTAACACCCCTATTATGGGGGGTTTACTCGTGATACTGACCGTAGTTGTTTTTACCTATATATGGAACTGGGATAGACAATTTACTTGGGTACCGATTGGAGTACTTCTCATATCAGCGGGACTCGGAGCACTCGATGACCTACTCAATGTATTCGGCTCTGTACGTAGACAACGCTCGCTGAGCCAAACACTCACCCTCATTCGTGTTCACAAAATATGGTATGTAAAGATGTGGCTTGCCATAACACTACCCTGGACTCTCTTTAAACGGGCAACAACCATATTTGGTTCAAAACAGAGAACCGGTGTTCTGGTTCATGAAAAACTAGCTCTTCAATTTGCAGCAGGTGCAGTATCAGCATGGTGGATCTACTACAAACTCGGTGATGCGTGGCGAGATATTTACCTCCCTTTTCATGGATATGTAAGTATCGGTGTATGGATCATACCTCTCATAATTCTTATAGTTATGTTTACCGCAAATGCCGTAAACATTTCTGATGGTATGGATGGACTCGCAGGAGGAATGCTTATACCGACATTTGGAGCACTCGCGTTTATGGCCTGGATATCTGGATACACAGAACTCGCGATACTAAACGCAGTTACAACAGGTTCCCTCGTTTCATACACGTATTTCAATATAAAACCCGCTCGTTTTCAAATGGGAGATGTCGGATCACTTGGACTCGGAGGTCTCCTTGCAATAAACACTCTTGCTGTAAACTCTATGGCAATACTTCCCTTTATTGCAGGCATGTTCTATATCGAAGCAATAACTGTTATTATCCAAACTATTAGTCGCCATGTATTCGGACGTAGAGTATTCCGTATGGCACCTCTCCATCACCATCTCGAGCTCTGTGGTTGGAGCGAAGAAAAAACTATCATGCGTCTCTGGGTTATCCATTTTGGTTTCGTACTCCTCGGTGTTTGGATTTGGCTCCACTAATCTCTTATGACATACCTCAACTGGGACACTCGTATAACACAAGACTTTTCAGCACAGGCAATTGAAAACCTCTATGATGCAGGTTATGTCTTTACTCGTGTTGATAAAGGAGTAATGAATAAAACACGTAGTTTTCGCGTAAATCTCAACATCTATGCAAGCTCGAGCGAGAACCGTCGTATACTCCGCAAATCAGATAACCTCGAATTAGTAATCAATCCTATACCCTACCCTGCATACTCATGGGAAATTGGAAAGTTAGCAAAAGATTTTTATGAAAAATTTGGTGACAATGTATTCTCTGCAAATAAGACAAAAGAACTGCTCACCGACCCCGTAAAAACAAACTTTAATGCATTACTTGTATATAAAGACAAAAATACAGGAGAAGAGGTTGGTTATGTGATCGCTTTTCAAACAGAACATATTATTCACTACAGTTTTCCCTTTTATAAAGAATCAGATAACGAACCTTCGCGAGGTTTAGGTATGATGACGCGAGCTCTCGAATGGGCAAAATCTCAAGGTAAATCTTATATATATCTAGGTTCTCTTCAGAGACCGAGTGATAGTTATAAACTCCAGTTCCTCGGCGGTGAGTGGTTTAATGGCGATACATGGCAAGTAGACACCAAACCCCTCAAAGATATACTCATATAATATGAAACTTTGTCTTATAACTGTAGGAAAAACAAATATCAAAGAACTCGAAGAATCAATTCGAGATTATTCAAAACGTATTAACCGGTACCACTCATTTGAGTTTATTGAAACATCTGACGAAAAATTAGAGAAAACTCTCGAAAAATTTGAACGTGTATATCTCCTCGATGAAAAAGGATATGAATATCGTTCTGTTGATTTTGCAAAGTTTATCGACAAACATTTAGTCATGGGAGTTAAAAATATCGCCTTTGTTATTGGCGGACCTTATGGTTTTACTGAAACTATTCGAAATACTTCTGACGGCGAGATTTCTCTTTCAAAAATGACCTTTCCCCATGATCTCGTCCGTGTTATTTTTCTCGAACAACTCTACCGAGCTTGCACCATTCTAAAAAACGAAAAATATCATCACGAATAGATATTTTCTACCTTTATTGGTATCCTTGGACGTATGACTCAAACTACACAAAACTCACATAAACGGGTTCATTTTATTGGTATCTGCGGTGTTGCTATGTCTGCTGTAGCTACCGCTCTCTGGCAAAAAGGTTTTAAAGTAACTGGTTCAGATGCAGGTTTCTTTCCTCCTATATCAACCCATCTTACCAATCTTGGTATACCTTATTATTCAGGGTGGCATCCAGAAAAAATGATTGCAGATGGGACACCTGATTTTGTTGTTGTAGGAAATGCCGTGTCTTCACAAAATCCTGAACTCATATATGTTCAGAAAAACGCTATCCCTTTCAAATCTTTTCCTGAAGTAACCGGAGAATATCTTATACAAAAAAATTCAATTGTGGTTTCAGGTACTTACGGCAAAACGACTACATCTGCTCTCTTGGCACATATCTTTAAACACGCAGGTAAAAAACCTTCATACATGATAGGTGGACTCACCCAAGACGGCGCACCTTCAGCAGCTCTCGATAGCGGAGAATGGTCTATTGTTGAAGGCGATGAATACTCAACAGCAAAGTGGGATAAACGAGCTAAATTTTTTCACTACAAACCAACTCACCTCCTCCTCACAGCAGTCAAATGGGACCATGCTGATCTTTATCCTACTGAACAAGAGTACTTTGACGCCTTTAAAAAACTCATAGACACGGTTCCTCAAAATGGAATTATTGTGGGGTGTATAGATACTGAAACACTTCCTCGTCTCCTCGCAGAGACCAAAAGAGACTACATAAGCTACGGCAAGAGCAAAGACGCTCTCTATCGTTATGAAAATATCAAAGCCACACCTACAGGTATAGCATTTGATATTGTGTATCATGGGAAAACATACTCTATCGAATGCCCTATACTCGGCTCATACAATGCTGAAAATATTACAGGAGCATTTGCTATGGCACACAGCGCAGGCCTCACCCCCGGAGATGTGAGTGATGCTATAAAATCTTTCCATGGCATGAAGAGACGTCTTGAGAAACGCTATGAAAACAATGTGACTGTGATTGATGACATTGCCCATAGTCCAGAAAAAGCAAAGTCAGTGTTGAGTACACTCCGTTCTGTGTATAGCGGTATGATTGTTGCTGTCTATGAACCCAACATAGGCAATCGAACACCTCAATCAAAGCCGTCATATAAAGACGCATTCAAAGATGCAGATACTGTAGTGATTCCCCGTCTTTCAAAGCTCAAAGTAGATAGTGAAAACCCAGAAAAAACATTTGATGGCGATGAACTTGCAGCAACTATTGAAGAGAGTCACAAAGAAGTACACTACCTTGATAATGATGAGGAGCTTGTACAATTTCTCACCCAAGCAAGGAGCGAAGGTGACGTTATTGCCTTTTTAGGTTCACATGGCTTCCGTGGAATGATAGAAGAAACCGTAAAGAAACTCGCGGGTAATTAGTTATTTACCTTCATCAACGATTTCTGTGGTAACAGTGTTATTTTCAAGAGATGTAACTTGGAGCATTATTCCACATGTTTCGCACTCAATAACATAACCAACAGCTATTTGAGGATGTTTTGATATATCAATCGTATTTTTACATTCAGGACATGTGCACTGCATCGGTTTTTATTTATCGTCTATAAAGTCTTTATATAATAGCGGAAAAAAGATACTATACAACTATGATAACTCCCCAGACAACATTTCCAGATATAGCTCGAGAAGTAGGTGTACAAGAACTCTACCTCAAACGTGAAGACCTTCATCCTTATGGTTCACACAAAGGACGCTCTATTCCCGTGATGATTGACCGTGCAGTGGCGGCAAGCGCGACCACGTTTGCCCTCTCGTCATCAGGCAATGCCGCGCTCGCCGCCATCCGCCACATCCAATATCTCAACTCAACAGGAAAAAACCTCTCGCTCTCTATATTTATAGGTAAAAATATATCAAAAGAAAAAAAAGATATTCTCACCCAAGAAATATCTGATCCTCGTATAACCCTGGCAGAAACAGAACGTCCTCTCCAAACATTCCTCAACTTTATCCGAGGAACTAATGTGGTGAGTCTCCGCCAATCAACCGATGATACCGCACTCATTGGATACAAAACTCTCGCTCACGAACTCCTCACCATCCCCAACCTCACCCGTGTCTATATAGCCTCATCATCAGGTACTACCGCACAGGCCCTCGCACAATATTTCAAAGAATCTGGTAAAGCGATCTCTGTAGTACTCGTACAAACATCAGAAACATATCCTCTCGCCGAACTTTTTACCAAAAATCATCCGGCAGTACCTGAAAAATCTCTCGCAGATGCAATAGTAGATCGTGTAGCACATAGACGTGATACTATACAAAAACTTTTTAAAACCACTTTGAGTACAGGTGTTATTGTAGACAACACCACCATCCTTCGTGCACAAAACGTACTCAAAACAGCAGGTATCGTAACAACTGCAAACGGTGCCCTCTCCCTCGCCGGCCTCCTCATTGATCCACATAAAAAAGACACCGACGTAAGCGTTTGTATTATTACAGGCAAATAAAGAAAAAGAGCACGGGGTTTTAAGTCCGTGCTCCTTGTATCATTGTGATACCAACACTATTCTAGTTACTACCGGCCAAAGACCCGATAGCGAGCCATGAAGGCTTGCATACCCTTGTAGGTAAACGCATGCTCGAAGATTTCTACGAAATGTTCGAACGTGAGCCTCGTCGGTTTTGCTTGAGGGTTGGTGGTGCTCCCATTCATGAGACTACCCGCCTCACGAAAGTAATACCACTGCTCGATACCTTCAACCAACCCGTCTTTAGCTAGACCACTCCAGCTCTTGAGACTTCCCTGTGCTAGCGCATTTTCCGCAAACCGGATCATTTGCGCCAACACATCGAGGTTCAGGCGTGCTTTCTTGTCAGTAAAGATTGAGACTTGGCCCTTGCTATTTCTCTGGACCAGAATCTCGCACCCACCGGCAGAAGGACGACGAAAGACGTCGATCATCCGCCGATTATCTGACTCGATGAACGCCACCCGAACCGGGCACGTGGAGTAACCATTGCCATCAACGTTACTGAAATCCACGCCGATTTCGATCTCAGTGCGATATCGAAACTCCTTCGCACCTTGATCGAGCATGATCTGATCGATGACCAAATCATGCGCAACGTTCCTGAGCCATGCACGGGCACGGGTCTGATCTTTTTGCCTCATAATGTAAAAGATCGAACCAATATCCGTGAGCTCTGAACCAATCGAAGCCTTGTGGAACAACTCGAGGAGAAACTGGAAGATTTCTGGACGGGCTTTGTGAGCCTGACCGACTTCCATGTATACACCGCTCGTAATATCCACAAACTCATTCTTCACGTCATCAGTGACGGTGAGAGTCTCACCGCCCAAAACATGATGATAGAGAGAGGATACCGCTTGAGAGGCCCAGTCGATAACCTTCCTCTCTTCACTGTGACGATACCGAGCCTTCATCACCGTTGAGAGTGCGGCGGGAGCAATACTGCTCTTGAGGTCGTGTTTACGAACCTCGTTGAGGAGTCGTTTCAGACTTTCTCGGTTTCCGAGAAAGTTCGCCACGAGATCTGCACAGCAATTACCCTTGTGTTTCTCGCCGTGCTCATCGAACACCCTTCCAGGGCACTGCGACCGATACTTGGCACCGATGCCGAAAAAGAGCGTATCCGAGCGTCCCGCATATTGCGCGAGCTCGGCATCACTTTTGGGGCAAACGATAGTCGCATTCCGAGCGCCGATAAACCGACCTGATGTGTCCTCACGGACCAACGTAATTGCAGTTATCTCATCTTCATGAGGATTGGTGTGCGTGACGAGCACGTTCACCAATCTGCTTTGACCCACTTCGCTTTGAGTACTCACGAACTTCCTTTTGTTCTATAAGCCGGAAAGAGATTATCTAGAATAGATTTCTCAAAGAGCTTGTGTGTAATTTCCAATATATATTATATCATTTTTAATATATAAAGTCAATTTTAATGAACGTATAATAAAATGGCTCTTCTCCGCGGCAAAAACCACCCCGAATGGGGTGGTTTTTGCCGCGTATACCCTCCTATAAAGCCCTAAAAGCCTATTTAAGAGCTGAAACTGCCTTGACTGAGGTTTTGTAGCCTTTGCCTGACTTCTCAACCACGAGGACCGTATCCTTTGGTTTAAAATCATTCTTGATCAAAGCAAGAGCGTCACAAGGCTTTGGATCGAGAGCAAGGTGAGCTGAGATACCGTATGCCAAACCAAGTTCTCGTACATCTTCTTCTTTTGAAGACAAAGCAAGTACGGTAACTTCAGGTCGGTATGCTGCAAAAGCTCGGAGAAGTTCAATCTCTGCACCGAGAGCAATAACTATCTTTGCCTTCCCTACTTTTGCTTTCTTCAACATAGCTTGCGCGAGTTTAAAAGTAGCATTTGGTTTTACCACGGTAGCGGTAAAGTGAGGGAGTTCTGATCGTTTATCTTCGGTAGCCTTCATTACCTTAGCCATCATTGTTGTTGCTTCAACAGGATAGTCTCCGTATGCAGTTTCACCCGACATAGACACAGCACCCGTACCTT
>JACCDR010714733.1_pt1 | contig 36573 bp, 59 predicted proteins | sample 7446431 | NCBI WGS metagenome assembly JACCDR01 (sample SAMN15323443, study PRJNA562643) | freshwater metagenome | isolation source: river surface water | place: USA:Blue River Watershed | collected 2017-08-17 | reverse complement strand
GCAAGCCTTCGCACTGATGTTGATTTGTCATGCTAAGGGACTACACCCAATCGAAGCAACTGAGAGATACCATGTCATACAGGGTCGCCCATCCATGAAAGCTGAAACCATTGTAGCCGAGTTTCAGCGAGCTGGTGGAAAACTGGAATGGACTGAGTACTCTGACGAGCGAGTCACGGGAACCTTTACCCATCCACAAGGTGGAACTCTAACGAACACTTGGGACATCGCCCGCGCTCAAAAGGCGGGGCTCGCGAATAAGGATAACTGGAAAAACTACCCTGCCTCGATGCTTGCGAGTAGGTGCGCGAGTGAAGCCATAAGGAGGATTTACCCAGGCTGCTTACATGGGATGCACACAACGGATGAAGTGCAAGAGATTATCGAATCTGAAACGCTACCACCCGCACCGCGTAAAACGGTAAAAAAAGTAGAAGTAGTAGAAGGTGAAATTGTCAAACTTGAGGCTCCGATAGTCGATACCCTAGCTCAAGAAGAATACATGAAACGAGCTCAGGTCCTAATAACTCAGATTCCAACAATCCAAAGAGCTGCAATCGTTACGAGTCTTAGGGATAAGTACCAGGTTAAGAAATCGCTGAATGAGGTTACGAACATTGAAGATCAATACTCGATATTAGAAACTTTAAGCAATGCGATCGAAGCGCAACATCAAGAGGTGGCGTAACATGGAAAACGAGGCACTAGGAATCATCCTAGTGCTCTTCGTCCTCGCGGTTTTTGTCTCGCTGTACCGACAACGACCGCAAGACAAGCAAGAGCACGAGGAGGAGGAATTAGAATCAGTCGAACCTGAATTAATTGACGAGCTTTTGAACGATTTGAGAGAGCTCTCAAAAGTCGCGCATGAAGTGACGATAAAACGCTTGAATGGGGAAGTTGTAAGGATAAAATACAAAGGAGAGAAGCCAGAGGTACAAGCGGTAGCGAGTAGCACAAACAAAGAGGGGAGGTTTGTTCTAAGCGCGGATGGTCGGAGCTATGAAAGAGAAACGCTAAATTGGGGGGGCGAGCAATGAAGGCTACTGAATTAATAGATGAGATACATAGAGAGCTGTACGAACCTCAACGAGCCACAGGGGATCAACTCCTTGCCGTTGGAGTTTTACGAAGGGCATTAATGGACGTTTTCGCCGTAGCTATCAGCACTGAATCAGAAAGAGAGTTGAATCAAACGGAACGTGAGGCTCTATCATGGTTTTTTACCGATAAGGACAAAGGTTTCACTTTTGGGATGGTCTGCGAGATCTTAGAGCTGGATCGCGACTATGCTTTACGTAGGGTAAAGACATGGATCGAGAGTGAAGGGGTAAACAGAGGGCTAAGATATACACCGAAGGTATTCTAATGGAAGAACACGACAACGAACATGAAAATATGGTCATAGCGATAAAGTTTTTTCTGCTGATACTTGCAGTATGTGTTGTTTTTGCTTCGCTCAAGAAGGCTTTTGGAGAGGCTCCGAGCTTTGAATACTGCGAGGTTGTAAAGGTAGTAGACGGCGATACGCTTGATTTAAGGTGCCCTAGCGATAACTACCGCGTGAGATTAGCGGGGTTAAACACACCTGAGAGAGGCGAAAAGCTGCATAAGAAGGCTACTGACGACTTGAAAGAGCTTGTGAGCAATAAGAGAGTAGCGTTTGAGAATATCAAGAAAGACCGCTATGGGCGAAGCGTTGGAATTGTAAAGGTTGATAGTACTTGCGTGAATGTAGCCATGAGGAATAAATACAAAGATACTCGTTATGATAAGCTAGTCACGGGTATAATGCGGAAACGATTAATTAGTGAGGGGTGGAAATGAGTACTAAAATATATACAGGATTCAAATATAGGAAAAATACGATTGATGAGCCGTTTCGAATTGCTAAGGTCATCAAAGGGTTATTAAATGATCGCAAATTACCTTTTAATTATAAAAATGACGACATTGCTATAGCTGAACTGGGATTTGCTTTTTTAGGTCATGATTCTTACGGGGTTATTTTAGATAAATATAATTGTCATAATTACAACATATACGAATGTCTGGTGGAACAACAGGAGGTTATAGACTTTTGCTATTGGAACAATACAGATCCGCTTGATGGTGTAACGGATGAAGAATGGATAGAAAGGGGTGAGTTATGGGATAAGGTTTTTTTAAACTACACGCCAATGTGCCAAAGTATGTTTTTTATTGATATCCATAGTGAGGGGGACAAATGAATAGACCAAAATTAACAGTATGGCAACAAATTATCGAAGAAAACTCTGGTGACATAATGTCTGCTATCCTGATTATCACAGTTTGTATCACGTTTATCATGATAGCTAGTCAGGCTATTGCATGCGAAAGATACGTTAAGACAATGGAATGCGTGAAGGAGAACAAATGAAAGATAGGATAACAATAAACGGAACTCGAATAATATTAGCCCATATCGTAAAATATTGTAGTTTTAAGGAAACCGCTCACTCTCTTGCACGGGTTCAAATTTACGAAGTAGGAAGATCCGATCCAAAAGAGTTTTCTTTCGCAAGTAACAAAGAAAAAGACGCCTTTCTCGAACGCCTAGACAACTATTTTAAGGAGATACCGTGAAAGATATTAATGGTAAAAAAATATTGCCTGGCATGGTGCTTGACGTTACGACGGAACCAGACGTTAATTCAAACCTGAAACATGTCTATTGTGTCGCGAATGGAGAACATAGGCTCGATTTGGTCGACGGCAACAACAACTACATGATTGTAGATAACTCTGAACTACTGATAATTGGCTGGTTCTGGGACTTTCCAAAAATTGTAGATGATGAAACTTTATATATCGACTATGGTATTAATCGAGAAACTGCGAATTATATTAAAAAACATTTTCAGGAGATGCCGTAACATGAAGAAAATATTTGAAGTTCGATTGCTCTCTGATTTGTCGGACGAGGAAAGGCAAACGATTAAAGGGGTAAAAGAAGCAATAGAAGAGTACGAAATCAATGATGAAGGTGATTGGACTGATCTTAAATCTTACAACATAGCTGTAGTAATATATAAAAATAAAATTATTGATTCTTTCGATGATCATCAAAACTGCCCAGAAGATTTAACGTTTGGGCGGGATCTTTTGGACTATCTAAAGCTAGCGGAAAAGGCTTTTGAATTAGGAGTTAGACATAGAAAGGAATTGGATAATGAAGAATAAACTACTACTACTTTTAATATTGGCTGGCTGCCCTTTGCCGAAGCAACAAACACCGCCTACGCCGATTCCCTCGCCTACTGCTACAATTGGAGCACCGCCTACCACTTCCGTGACGCCAGCAAATAGGTCATGTAATTCTGGGGTGCCAGTCGAGCCTTGTAAACCGAATTTAAAAGACGGTCCGGGCGGTTTTGTCTTTGGTGAAAGTAAGACCAAGAAAGGTCAATACTTCTATATCGAGGCGTCAAAGTGTGAAATCCAGCCAAGTATGAGCGTTTGCACTAAGTCCCGTTGTCAAGACTTGCCGTTTGATGGTTGTCACAATCCGGAGGAGACAAGAGAAGGTAAGCGATTAAGACCGCACTATAAGGGCTTTTTGAATAAATTGGATATGACGAAGCCGGTGAAAATTAAAAATGTGAGAGTGCCGAATAATAAAAGGAGCGATTAATATGGGCTATAATATAACAATAGGCAATGCCGAACTATATACAGAGCCAGAGGATTTACGCGCGGGATATACAGTTCAGTGGATTAAAAACGAAGATGCAATACATATAGAGAATGACGATACTGATAAAACTAATTCTCGATCACCTTCTTATACCGTGTTCACTGAGTGGGCGCGAGAGGTAGGGTTATCCGACTACTTTGGAAACAAAGAAACAGGGTTGATGCGAGAGCACCCTGGAATATTTAAGTTGTCTGATATTCATTTGAAAGAAATAAGATTAGCAATTGAAAAATATAAAACAAAACATCCTGACGTAAAGCCTGGTTTCTGGCTCGACGATTCGACTGACTGGACAAAATCAATAGAAGATCCAACTTTATCCCCTTCGCTTGCTCGGCTAGTTTGGTTCGAGTATTGGATTGATTGGGCTTTAAAGAATTGCGAGATACCAGCGATTGAGAACACATAGGGAAACGTGAAGTTTGGTGCATGTAAATTGGAGATTGCGAACAATGAACGAACGGACTGATGTCATAAAAGATGTTAGAAGTTATTTACAACTTATAGAAATGTTAGTGGTTTCACTTGTTTTTAAAGATAAAAAGTATTTATCACCAGAGGAGAGCCTTTTAAGTGATGCGATACACGACGCTATTAAGATAATAAAAGGAGTGACTAATGAGAGTTAAAGATCTGATTGAAGAGTTAAACAAGTTCGATGGAGATTTGAAGATCTCCTTTTATCTGAGCAATGTCGGGCTTTACGAACCCAATGTAAAGATGATACGAGAACAAGAAAAGAATGAGCGTGATATGCACTTCTTGGACGAAGAAGACAAAAGCGCGGTAATAGTTTATTTGGGGTGATAATATGGAATGGTATAACTGGAGAATCGGGGGAATTCCAAAAGAGGATGGTTTTAATATTATATTGACACACAACGGAGAAGTTTTTTCCGGTATTGTTTATTCTAATTATATTCAAGAGGAGCCAGAACAGCCCTTAATTAAAAAATATTACGTAGTCTTGTTAGGCGTGAGTGGCAAATACACGCTAAACGAAGAGAATGTAGAAGCTTGGATGTCGTTTCCAGAACCATATGATGAAAATTAAATGTAGCAAGGTTCCCGAAATTAGGTTCGGGAACCCCAAGAATCTTGACTGGAACCGAGAGCTTATGTTAATTAAAATGAGGGAAGGGCTGGTGCTAGGGTGCCCCTGATGATAGAGATTTCTGCCGTTCGATTCGGCAACTTCCCACGCTTCTGACGCTCTTCCCGTGGTGGGTGATATAGTTACCGCTATATTTGCGGTTCGACTCCGCCGGACAAATCAGGGTTCGAGTCCCGGGAGCGTCACTTTTCTAAATGTGCAATCCTTCTCTCATGATCTTCCACTCTCACATGCAAATCAGCTCTATCGCGTTGTGACGCATTCATAAATGCTTGAACCTCCAACATCTCGCTTTTCACTTCTTTTAGTCGCTGATCTATGTGGTCTACTTTGATATCAATCTTAGTGAGTATAGCGACACCCTCCGACATCTTCTTTATACCTTCTGTTGCAATTTCAGAGATTACGCCAGCGCTTTTTTTAGCGGTAGAACGTAGCCAGGCAAGCACGGCAATTAAAAGACCACCGAGGGCAAAGGCTGCTTGGGTGTAAAGGGGTACGTCACTGATTAGACTCATTGCTTCACACCATAAATATTAACAGTAGTGTATATCCCGTCACAATACGTACAGAGATATACAATATTTGGATCTAATATTACTAACATTATTCTTTCTCTTCGCAATCGCCACCAAAGCCAAAAACTTCTTTCAAAGCTTTTAGCACATCATCAAAATCATCCTTTCTATCACCATCAAAAAACGTTTCACCTACTTTTGCAATGGCTTCGATTAAAGCTAGTACTGCAATTCCTTCTAGTTTGCTCATTTTCTCACCTCCAATTGATTTATTCTCTTTACTACTTTTTTGCACATTTGAAATACCGCTTCGGCTGCATCGTTTTTCGTGATGTAGCCTTTCTTCTCTTTATCGAGCCCTTTGTTTTGCTCGTAGCGTTTGCTAGGAGCGATATACACCTTATGCGTACCTTCTCTATATCTCTTTGCTGGAGCAAAGATAGACATGTAAAGAGAGGCTAGGTCTGTTTCTCCGAGCATATCCCACTCTGTCAAATAATCTACTACAGGTCCGCGTAGTTGCTGTTCGAAGTCCATTCTGCCGATAGCGTCGTAGGAATACCCGTAGTCTTTAATCGCCTTATATCCTTCCTTTGTGAATTGTATCAGCCCTATGGCTTTCGAATAAGGATTGACCGCCCCCGGAGAAAACGATTCAGATGTTTCAAAAGCAATCACGGTAGCGAGGTTCAAGGCTGGAATATCGAGCTGACACGCTACATCTTTTATTAGTCGCCATTTCTCAAGAGTGAGATTATGTAGTAGAGCCTTCGTCATTATTCTAACCAACTATCAAAAGTGCTAATAGCTAAATCAGCATCACTTTGTAGAGCAAATAGAGTGTTAAACTCTCCTTCGCTAACTGAGTAGTAAGAGTAGTTACTATTTGCTTCCCCGCGCTGTACTTGATGGATCGTTCCACCTAAGCGAAATAAAAAAAGCTCTTGATTGTTTGAGCCGTAGAACTCCCACAAGTCGCAAGGAGGGTTATTTAAAACTTCTGCGTTAAATTCTTCTGCATTAATTTGAGTTGTCATTTAAGGTGCTCCAAATTCGTAGGGATGACCACTTGGTAAAGTTATGCTGTGTTTTGCTGCAAGATACCCCTCTACTTTACGATAGATCGTGCTATCCGCGCTAGCCATGATGATGATTTCTGATATATAATCAAGCGCTGTTGATGCGGTTTTATTGGCATAATAGCGAGTCGCGGTGAATCTTGTAGTTGTCCCTGCAAAGGAAGACACGGTCCCATCGTTAGAAATAGCTAAGGTTGTCGCGCCGCTACCGTTCGATATACCACCAAGCATTTTTTTCGTGCCGCCTGTGTATCCGGCTGCTGAGCTTGTCATGCTTCCAGTAGTTCCAGACGGATCGAAATAAACATGAAAATTTGGCGAGAAATAGCGAAGTCCGAACCCTGGGTTTGCATCCCCATCGTCCACATTGAAAATGTAGCTGTTTGAAACTTTGTCGTGTGCAAACACTACATACATGCAGACATTTGCATTTGTTAGGGCGCCGCTTGCAAGAGAAGCGTCAGTTAAAATGCCTGTCGTGTTAAAGTCTACACGGTCATTCGCTTGGCTGTGAGTAGGGAAGGTCGCACCCGTAGCAAGCGCATTGCCCGAGCTTGTCCGCGATGCCCATGATGAGACGTTACCACCTGCCGTGGTCACTGTTGCGTCAACGCTGGCATCGTACCAGTCAATGAGGGTCGCGCCTTCATCACTTGGCAACCACGGAATAGTAACTGGTGGTTTTGTTATGCCGCCGCTAAAGCCTGAGAATAACCAACTCATATTTAATACCCCGAGAGATAAAAAGACATATTTCTTTGGCCGTTTCCGAGTGTCCCCCACGTCGAACCGCTGTTGCTACTAGCAGTTAACGCTTGAGTGTTCCCCCACCATCCTCCTTTAGTCCCGTCCATCGCAGATAAGCAATTACTGTTTAACGTATCCGCTGTATATGTCATCACACATGGATAAACATAGGTATCGGATGGTGCCGAAAAGTGCACATAATATTGAGTAGCACTTGCTAAAGAGGGATTTGCATCAAACAAGCCGTATGACCAATAGGGGACATCAATTCGAGTCGGAGAGGCGGTGTTATTGAACTGACTCCCCGTTAAAGTTGCAGTAGCTAAAGTAGTTCCACCACTATTTTTGAGGGTAGCTGTGACGTCCCCAGTCCCCGCTGTCCTATAAGCTGCTATTGCAATCCCCACCGCCTGGAATGTTGATGAGAATTTAATAGGCATACGAATTTGATTAGACCCGCCAATTCTAGCTGATAATACATTACTGTATGCCGCTATAGGATCCGCATATGGACAACCGAACCAACTATCAGTGGTTCCGCTCGCGTCAGTATCTACTCCTAATACGATATAAGGAGTTCCTGGTTGGTACTTATCATCGAGATGGTGGAATCGGAAATCTGCCGCTGTCCACAATGGGCGCGCCTTAGTATAATCAGTAAGATTTACTAGCGTTGCCGCTGGAATCCCTGCGGCTTCTGCGGTGTTGAGAGATGTCCAATTGACTGATGGTGATGATGCGATATTCCTAACTACCATGTGGTATTTAGTCCCAGCGACTACGCTCCCTGCGGTAGTAAACGTTACTCTCCTATAGGTGTTCGCCGTAGCACTTGGAGAGCCTGGATCTACAAAGCTACCAACGCTTGCAATACTGCTTATCACCGTTGAGCCCGGAACTCCTGAGTTATCATTTCTTACCTTGATTTCGTATGTGCCTAGCGTCCCCCCGCTATATCCTCCTGCTGTGTATGTTTTAAACCACATGATAAAATCACGGAGAGTCCCACTATATGGGGAAATAAAAGTTAGATACTGACATGACGTAGGAGAGGTGTAGTCTGATGCTGACTTTAGCTGGATATTAGTATTTCCGCTTGAACTTACCATTGTTCCAACGTAGCGTAGAGTACTACCACCGCCGCCGCTTGCAATCTCGCTTTGTAAATATTCGAAGAATCCATCCCTGCCCGTTCCAGAGTTTCGAATCTGAATAATCTCGTCGCTACTTAGTGAGCGACTCCACAGAGCAAGGCAATCAAGGTGTCCGCGTCCCGGGTGTTGTATAGTGGTATCAGTTAAATAACTAGCTCCTATGTTAAACTTTCCACCAACCACTGAAGCGTTAGTTGATAAAGTAAAAGTTACCGCTGTTTCTCCGTTGACTGAGAAAGTATAGGTTGTGCCATCGTATTTGATAACAACATCATACCATGTATCGCTAGTACATGTGATAGTAGATGTTGCCCTGACCGACGTGTTGATATTTAATGTTAGTTGTCCGCTAGTATTGAGAGAAACCCTCCAGAATGGCGTGCTCGTATTAGATCCTAAACAAAACAAACTCCTAGTTGAAGCGTCTATAGTTCCAGTTTTGAATCTCCCGTATAAGGTAAAATTCCCGTAGCTACCACTAAAAACATTCCACGCGGCTGGAACTGTGCCTTGCATATAAACGGTGGAAGCCGTCATGGTTAAAGGTATTGCATTGTGAAATCTTCCGGCTGTTGTTGCCGCTTGCGTGCCTGTAGCTGTAAATACCGTCCCCGCTACTAGGTCAACCACGTCGGCTTTTGGGGTTGCTAACCCGCCTGCGCCTGGTCCTACGATTACAGAAACTAGCCCATTGCTAAAATCTCCCACGTCCTGAGTGGTGTAGCTAACGTTAAACATCGAACAAGTAGCTTCTATGGCTTCGTATGTATCTTTACATACACCATCGGCAAATACATGCCCAAGGTAAAAGCCCGATGCGAAACTTTGAGAAGTAATTCCTGCGGTATAGTATCCGCCTATAGCCATTTGGGTGATAGTCGAAGTAGTGTTAAATGCTCCCTCCGCGCTTATGGTCTTCTTGTGATCCCATACTCCCCCATGCATGTAGACTCGGACTTTTGAGCGTTCGCATGCTAGCCAAATAACACATGGTGTCCCCAATGGGATTACGTCACTGCCTGTTGTTGTTAGTGTGTTCCCCGAATCGTCGCTATATGCGTACTTAAGATACCCCGATGATGTAACGCTTAAAGAGCGTCTTCCAGATGTTGAGGTATGCCCGATACTCCATAGGGTCTGCTCTGATGCCGGGATTTGATTAAATTTGTAGCACAAGCCGAGAACAAAAGGCTTAGAAAAACCGTTACCGCTGGTATACGTTGAAAGGTCATCCGAGCCGACAAAAGCTGAAACTATTTCGGCAACGTTTCGACCACCATCTTTGATTAAATTAACTAAGCCTAAGACATCTAAATGAGCTGTACCGCCTGATTTGTCGTTAAATCGTGATACATCATTATCCGTGGTAAACGTTACATTCGCAACATCCCAAGGATTTATGATTTGCCGAGCTGTCAACCCTGTTGCCGTATTCCACTGAGCCGCCGTCATGGCTTCAACGTAGGTTTCCCACGTTATCCCACCTATCACGGTTTCGCTCGTAGTGCTAACGCGTAAATCTGAGCCCGTTACTTTGATGTTTAGGCTGTTAATCCTTGTCATTTATGCCCCTTCTCGTAGAAATGCGGCTGCTAGCGCGTGTGATGTTGTTGTGAAGGTTGTTAAGTATCCGGCAACGCTTAGAGAGGCTTTGAACTCTTCTCCCGCGCCTGTAAAGAGTAATCCTGTGTTAATGTACCCACTAACAAAGCTAGTTGCGCCGTCAAATGCAAGGCTCTTGATTATGTCGGTACCACTTTTAAAAGTGAGCACATGAGCCGCTGTTACCGCGTAATCATAAGCTAGTAAATATATACACTCTGGACTTGTTGGAGTAGCTATTGTCACATCTGAGCTATCATCATAAAGCAAACAAGTCTGAACAATAGTTCCAAGGTTCTGCCCTGCCACATAAAACGCCCGTGATTTAGTGCTTAGTATTGCGCTTGCCATTATATCACCCTCAATCCATATGCTAGACGTTGGTCTGTAGTCCACGTTACTTTGAGCACGCCCGCCGCGCTTGTGGTGATGTTTAGAGCTTCATTCGCGTTTGTAAATAGTAAGTTGCGCAAGGTGCCCAGTGCTCCCGAATTCGCCGCCATCTCGTACACTGCTATAGTGCTCGAACCGCTCTTAAAAGTAATTGTAGTGGCTGACGTGTCGCACCAATCCCATGCTAAGACGTAAATCTTAACGCCCGAGCCTGCCGCGGCTGCAAATGCGTTCTCGTTCGTGTCCGTCGTTGCTGTAACTTGCGTTACAACTATTCCCGCTACGTTGTCCGTAATTGTTACCGTGTTGCTTAATGCCATATTACCGCCCCATTATTGCTTTTAATATTCTTTCTGCGTCTGTTGGTGCTTGTTCGTTATCGAGCCCGACTTGCGAATACTGATCTGCTACAAGAGAGCCGAGTTTTCCTCTGAATGAACTAGGATTAGTGTTTTGTTGTAAGAACCTCGCCGCCCTGCTCATCCCATCGCCTACCATATATCGAGCATTTGGAGAGGCTACCATTGTTCCAATCGCTCCCGCTAAAACCCCTAGAGCCGGACTCCCCATTTGTTGAGCAAGATAAAAGGGGACTCCCGCCCCTCCCGTTGTCCTCGTAGCTGCTACTATTTTATTTAAAATATTCGAGGTTTCCCCGTGTGCAATGTTCTTTTCTACTGTTGGTTTAATGGCGAAAATATCGCTCATCTTCTGGTTAAGCTTTTTCACATTCCCCTCAACCACGTTTGGCACGAAACCAAGCTGAGCCGCCTGATTGGTTTCTTTTTCTATATGGTTCCTAATATCAGAAGCGAGTCCCATCTTGATTTCATCGCTCATGGTTGGGTTTGCTTTGGCGTATGAACTAGAAACATCACTTTGAATGTTCTGCTTCATCTTGTTAGCTGCTACAAGGGTGGGTGCCCCGTCTGCAAGTAAAGCGTCTGTTTCCTTTTTGAAGATTTCTAACGCGTCCTGTTTTGCCTTCCCTGACATGTTTTTGTTTATGTTATCAAGGGTGCCTTGAAAGGTCTTAGGAGTCACGCCCATTACTGCGCCTGAGTTGTCTACTATTTCAAGCGTGTCTTTTACCTGAGTAGCAAGCCCTCTTAGTTTCGCGTCTAGCCCCATTGAGAAAGATTCAGGGTCTTTGAGTATGTCCCTGTTTAGCGTTCCATCATCTCTAAGTCGAGAAATCACATTACTTAATGCGCTTTTCCCTTCTTTTCTTAACGTGTCCTCACCTGGTCCACGCATCGCTTTTTTATAGTCGTTAGCTGTAAAGCCAAACGACGACCGCATAAGGTCATCCCCTGCGTCCTCAACTTGCTTTGCGCCAACCTTTGATCCCACTGCCCCGAGTCCCCCGCCAAAAACCGCGCCACCTATGGCGTTATCTGCTGAGCGATCTAGTCGGTTGCTTATGCTACCCTCGCCATCAAGAAAGCCCTGTACGGCTCCCTGTGCTGCTCCTGATTTACCTGCTGATAAAACTGCGCTTAGTATCGACTTTGCCTTTGTTGCTGCCGATGCTGGTGCTAATGCCGCCGATTGTACGAGGCCGCCGAGGATTTCACCTCCCATAGCTGACTGTGGGTTTGTCTCCTTAAAGCGCTTCATTTCATCGCGGATTCCAGCAAGTTCAGATTTGTAACCCCTGCCGCTAGTAATTCCAGTAATCCCCGCTAATACTTCATCACTACCGCCGGATGTTATCCCGCTAAGGTAGGACATTGGTAAGTCATTTAGAAGGTAGTCGATCCAGCTATCAGACATCTAACCACCTCCGATTGCGTTGTAAATTGATTTAGCAAGTCCGGTAATAACTCCCGCGTTAGACCTTGGGGTGGCTGGCCCTGCTACTGGAGCAGGTGCTCCGGGTAGAGAATTAATATTCTCGAACTTGTCTATGGTATTAAGTGCCGCCATTGGTGCGCGACTCACTAATACCTTTCCGGGCTCATAGGGACTCTGGAAGCCGTCTAAAATGCTCTGCATCCTTGGATAGTAAGTTTGGATTATATGCGCGTTCTTCCTGTCTTGTGTGTCTATTGCAACCTGCTTCATGACGTTGTATGCAGGTATAAGCAAATCGTCTGGAATCGCCCCGCCTGCTGACATCTTCTGAGTAAACAGGCTCCACTTATCACCAAATCCCATTGCATCGGCTGTACGCTTTGCATCATCTGACATATAAGCCTCGCCCGGTAGCTTTGAGAAGGCCACTGCGACTTTCGTTGATGCGAGTGCCCTTTCTGTCGGGTCTGGAATCTTTATTAGGCTGGCTATTTCATAGGCTCGATTCTTCGCGTCTTGAGCCATCGTAACGACCTTATCCTGCGATGCTGTTTCGGCAAGTTTGTTCATTTCCAAAAGCCCGTCGCGCCCAATTTTGCCGGTTTCGATTGCGCCTTTCAGGTCTGCCGTTTGCTTGGCAATTAGTTCTTGGTTGGCTAGCCGTTGCTCTTGGATGTCCATTTGTTGCTTCTGTAGCGCAAGCCCACCCTGAGAAATCCCTAGCTGTGCGCGTCTGTATGCTTCGTCTGCTTTTCGCTCTGGTTCGGCAAGCAAATAGGCTGCTTTCGTGCCGTACTCAAATTGGTTTTTGAGATCTGCTATCTTTTGCGCTTCTTCTGCTTTTTGCGCTTGAGCTGCAAATAGCACCTTAGCGGCTAACCCTTCATGACCTGTAGAAATTAAAGAGTCTGCTACTTGTTGCGCATCCCCAAGCTTAGCCGCTGTAAGTAGATCCTCTTCTGCGCCTCGGTTCTGCTGCTGCCCGAGATAGTTCATGCCCGCGCCTAATAGCCCTGGTACGATCTGCGCTGCAAGGTTGCCCCAGAAGCCACCACCAGCGCGGATTGGTGCGCCCTGCATGCTTAATCTCTGCCCGTACTGAGAAAGGTAGTTCGGCTGATCTAGCTGTTCAAGTTCTTGTAAGAGGGGGTCAATGTAGCTCATGATTTCCAGCCTCCGCCGCTAAACTTGCTCATCATCGACATTTTATCTTGCCCTGCCGATTGATTGCCTACGAACCCTTGTTCGTCCTGCTGCATAGCGTTCATCATGGCCGCGTTTTGTTGACCTTGGGATCTTTGCCTTTGAGAGCTTTGCCCTTGGTCTGCTAATTGACCTTGGAACGCTTGCCCTTGAAATGCTTGGTTACCTTGGCTCATTGCGTTGCCGAAAGCTTGGCGGTTATCTTGGTTCATGCCCTGTGACTTAAACCCCATATCGCCGCCTTGGTTGTACCGACCTTGCTGAGGCTGATAACCCATCATCCCACCGCCGAAAGATTGTTGCTGTGGTTGGTTGTAGCCATAGCCACCGCCCCAGTTTTGCCCGCCGCCTTGCCATTGCTGGCCACCGAATCCACCGAAGGACTGACCGCCAAAACCACCAAAGTTCTGTTGAGGCTGATAGCCTCCGCCCCACTGCGAAGGCTGAGAGTTACCCCACCCGCCTTGAAATTGCGGTTGTTGCATTCCACCGTACCCGTAGCCGCCCATTCTGTTCTGATTCCACCACATACTACCGCCTTCCGTTGTTAATCATGCCGTTGGTTACGCCGTTGACCACACCGCCCATAAAGTTTCCGCCCGCATCTCCCCAGCTTGGCTGTTGTGGTCCTTGGTTCCCTCCGTAGCCTTGTTGTGCATACCAATTATTCATTTGGTTTTGGCTTGCGTTATTTTGAAGCGCGATAGAATCCGCTAGTGATGTTTTTCCAGCTCCTGCTGTGGATCGTGATGTATTCCAATCGCCTTGAGCTTTCCATCTATTAAAATCCATCGTTTGCCCAAACTGATTGCCTTGCTGTTGGGCGTTGTTGTAGCTTGTGCCATATCCGAAAACATCCATTGTAGGGGTGTTGATGCTTTGCGTTGGTCCCATGTTCGGGTCTTTAAACTGCCCTTGCGCTCCCATGTACTGCCCTGCGATTTGATGAGGCATCATGTACTCGCTCTGAGTCATCCTTTCGGCCCTGTCGTTGAGCTGTCCTTGTTGCCCGAACTGTTGAGCCTGAAACCCTGCATCCTGTCCGCGTGCGTTATATGCTTGATTAAAGCGTTGTTCGCCTGTTGAATAGTTCTGGTTGAATTCTTGCCCTTGCCCGCTGAGTTGGTCCTTGAATGCTTGGCTCCCTACGTCCATAGAATCGCGATAGGCTGCCCTAGTAGCCCGATTGATGCCCTCATTGGCTGTCTTCTCAAACTGAGCCATGGCGCGTTGATACTTGACACTATCGCGCGGTATGCCCTCATTCGCCATTTGTTGTTCTAACGCGTCACGTCGAAAGCTCTGGTCTTCTCTGACCGATGACGTGTAATCATCAAGAGCATTCCTGTAAGTCTGCTGTTGCATGTCGCGAAAGCTACCTGGTGCCTGTATGGCTGTCTTTCGCGGGTCTTGCCACTCGGGAAGATTGCCCACACTTGCAGTATCAAAGGCTTTTTGCTCTATTTGTCCTTTTCGCGGGTCGAACTTGCCTTGCTCGTTTGCGTACCCTATTTGCTTTTCGAACTGGTTGTTAATCAAGCCTTGGTTGGCTTGCCCTTGTTCCATCAGCTCTTTATTCTTGCCCGTCGTGCCTTCTGTTACGGTCTTCTGTCCCGTCACTGGGTCCGTAGTAACTGTTCGGCTTCCAAAGTCATTAACTACGTTAGGCGTTGACTGCGTTACCGACTTATCATTTACCTGAGCTTGATAGTTCAGCACGCTTTGAGGGTTGTTAAGGTCCACTGATGGGGGTGTTCCGGCTGGTGCTCCTGGCGTTACTGGGTTATTCGGGTTAAAAGTCCCGCCTGGTTTCCCTGCTTGTATCCATTGATCATACTGCTGCGCAACTTCTGGGCCACGGTTCTTTAGTAGCTTGTGGTATTTTGCTTGTTGCTCTTTCGAAAGTTGCGCCATCTATTTACTACTCCCAACTGATACTAAATACTCCATGCTGCCGATCTCGATTCGATTCGTCGACGACGATCCCGATATGCGGCATCGAAAACGCTTACCGCTCGCGGGTATCGGTAAGAATCCCGTTAAATACTCATCACTAGTTAATGGGACAGAGTAAGAGTTCGAGCTTGTCCGCAAGTCTGTTTCGACCTTGATTGATATATCCTCGGCTGCTGCATCTGCCATAATGACGGGCAATAATCCGCAACTCCGCTTTGAGTTGTTGGACTGTAGCAAGCTCCACGAGGTGCCCAACTCCCAAGATATAGCCGTTCCTCCGTCTGTGGTGTTGTCGTAGCCTATAGCAACGTTCGTTGAATTTATGCCGCCAACAAAATACAAATATGCAGCATCTCCAACCCAGTTATAGGCATTGATTCCGGTCCAGTTGTATGTCGCTCCACCTTCCGACAAATCGAGGATTAACTGTTCTGACGTGCCCGAAGAGTCAGAAATCGGCATGTTGATTATGATCCACTCTTTTAGAGCGTGATAATATATTTGCCACCCGTAGCTATTGAAATTAGTTCTCGCGCGCTCTCTAATAACCGATGAGGCTTTGGTTAGCTGTTGGTTCGGGGTGCCTGAAAGTACGCTGTTAAGACTGTAAACGCCTGCGATAGTAAGGATGAGTAAATCATCCTTATACTTTGTCATCGCGTCGCAATAGCGCCCTGGCACTATTGGAGCGGGTATCTTTCCACGACGAACGAGAGTCCAGCTCGAATCACCTGGATCCGTTCCCGAGTACATCAAAAACTCACCTTTGCTACTTAAGATGAATAGCTGGCTTTGATCTCCTGCTCCTGTAGCTCTACCGAGAGAGGCTAGCCCTACGATGTAGCCGCCGTGCTCTAATAAGCCCGATACGTCAAAATTCGTGAGTGTCCCCGTTACGCTATTAACACCGCCATAATAAAGAGATATGACGTTAGAGGTCTTTACTATGCAGTATAATCGGCTGTTATGTGCGCAAGTATAGCTGACATCAAAAGTTGGACCACCCAATGTGAAAGTAGAAGCCGCCCATGTAGTCCCATCGTACGAAAAAAAGCCTGTAAGCGTTTCAAAGTCCGAAAACTGGCAAAACCACAAGCGATCTTTGAAGTTTGTAATGCTCCAACGTGCACCAGATAAGCCTGACGTGATTACTGTAGTTGACCCGCTTGATACATAAGAGACAGCCGTTGCACCTGCTACCACCAATCGATTGATTAAAGAGGTGGTTAGAATTGCAATCTTATTGCCTATGCTACTAGTACCCGAGAGGGCATTTAGTACTGTAAAGCCTTTGCGAACTTTGACTGCTCCATATTCCACAACTAAGTTAGTAAAGATAGTAGCATCGGTTTCAGGCATCGCATCAATCGCGCTGTCTGTATTATATCCGCCCGTCGCTGCTGGTATCCTTACGACTTGTGAGGTCATTTGTTGTAGAGCCTCCTAGCCGTTTCCTTGACCTGATCGACTGTTGGAGGTGTGAGCGTATCTTTCCACGCTTTATCAAGCTCCTCACTTGCGCCGATGTCAATCGTTCCGTGATGCTCGTTTGCGAGACCTAGATCTAAGACTTTCTGAGCAATAGCCCTTCTGTTCTCTTCGCTCGTCTTCATGTATTCCGGTCCAAACCTTTCGACCATAGAGGCATATCCCCAAATGTCTTCCGGTCGTAGATCTGCCTCATCTCGAGATGTTGCGAATTTGTTATTAACCCATGTCCCTTCTGGGGTTGCGCCTATCCCTAGTGCGTCGCCTGCTGTTGGGGCTTTGCCGATAAAGTCGGGGGCTAGGTCTGGGCGAGACCACGCGCCTTCTTCCCCTATGTTTTGGTTACTAAAAACCCAATCGGGGAGAGAATAGCCTTGCTCTCCAAGTGCTCTCCATTTTTGTTCTTCTTCTCGCGTTCGTCTGCCCCCAAAAACAGAACCATACACGCCACCCATCAAACTAATTGGCGAGATCCACGACCGAGGTTTTTTTATCTCATCGCTAAACATTTCACCGACGGATTTACCCTTTGAAGCTTCGTAGGCTCTATTAGTGTTGTATGCTGCAACTAATGCGGCTGCTACTGGAAGGGCTACCGGTGCGGCCGCGCTCATTGTTCCGTATATTCCCGGTGATGCTGCTGTAGTTGCAGCCGTTGTCCCCGCTGCCGTGGCTCCGGTAGTTGCAGCTGTTGTCCCTGCTATACCTGCGCCCGTTGCTCCTGCTGTAGTGCCCGCAGTTGCTGCTGCACTTGGGGCGAATAAGCTAGGGATGTAGCTAGCCGCAATAGATCCCGCAACTGTGCCAACTGGTCCGGCAAACTGCCCAACTTGGCTAGCTGTCGTAGGCTCTTCTACTCCGCCGTTACGCTGGCGATTAATCCATGATTCCCAATCGCCTTGTGTAGGTGGGCGTCCTTGCGACCGTTCGAAGCCTTGCGCCCAACTCGGGTGCATTGGTGGTATAGGTGCGCCCATTATATCAACCTCACTGAGTTATTAGACATAAATGCGCCTTCTGATACTCCCATATCGGTTAGTGGAATGGTTGATATACCCTTGAGGTTTGTACAAACTTGCGCGGCTAGTTGTTGCGCTCTTGCTCTTTGATTGCCTGCCTGCTCTGACTGCCCGAGGTCCTCGTATAGTGCAGCCTGTAGGCATAGCTGTAGCACTACGCCATCTAATAACGGGGTGTCTGTATCAAACTCGAATCGCTCTTGTAGACTGCTTGAAGTATAAGCCCATGTAACACCGCCATCAGATGCAGTTCCTGTAGTGTGAGTTGGGGGAGTACTGCCCGATGTAGTGCCTGACACCCATGTGTAGCGGTTGCCGTTGTACCAAACTTTATTCCCCGATGAGTAAGACGTGATAGCCGACCACGTACGGTATTTAATCCATGTGGCTGATTGGTACTCAAAAGTAATGGTGTTCCCCGCATCTGTAGAATCTGGCGTTGAGTAGAGGTAAATCTGATTATCAAGCCAAGTCCAGCAACGAACAATCTTTGAAGGCGTGTAAACAAAATTAGCCTTGTTTACATATTGCCAATCTTGAGAGTTCGCGATACTCGCCGGTAGTGACATACCACTATCCCAATGAGTCCCGAATACATGGCGTTCGAAGTCTGCGGGCAATGCATAAGTTTGAGTACCATCAACTAAGGTGACCGTGTGAAGACGCTTAAGCACGTCCCATGAATAGTCACGCCTTAGTGCAGCACCTTCAACATGCAGCATCGCAAGGGCTTTAACCGCTGTCGGATGAGTAGACCCGACGACGCTAGAAGGCTTATCACACCCGCATAACACCGCCGCATCTTGTACTATCTGTAGGAGCGTTAAAGCCATGCCTTACCTTATTTACGACGTTCTGCTTTTGCCTTCTCTGCGCTTATTTCATCTCGTCTTAGTTGGTCGTTATGGATATCCATCTGCTCTTTCGGGGTCGGTCCGGTAGCCGATAGTTCGGCTTGTAACCTTGCGACCACTTCCCGAAGGGCTGCCGCTTCTGCTTGCGCTTCTGCTTTAGCTTGTACTACCGCTTCAAACTCTCCGTTCTCTTTGATAAACCTTCGAGCTTCTTCTCGTAGTTCTAGGTAACTCCCGCCGTTCTCTCTGTCATCAAGGAAAGGAGGGTTAGAACCTGACGGAATGTAAAGCCTATCAGTAGAATCTGCGAGAGCTTCGATAGTGCGGATCTTGTAGAATCCTAGCTGCGCAATCTCTGTTAGAGTAATCCCTTTAAGCTGGTTAAGTGGGGTACCCTCTGATCGCTCATACTGCCGTTGATAGGCTTCCCAAGCTTTCGGGAATCTCTGTATGTACTCTTCGCGCTTAGGGTGCGGTATCTTCATCCCTGCGACTTCTTCGACCTTGCCGAACGCGTCTCTTTTGTAGCCCACCTCTGTGATGTGCTCGCTATACTCATCCAATCGGATAGCAACGAAATCACTTTGTATAATCTTAGGCTTCTTGAGCTGCTCACTTGCATGGCTTAGCAACACCGCTGCACTGTAAAACCGAACAATGAGCTTTGCATCATCTTCGGGTTTATATTTTACATGTTGCTGGCGAAACTCTTCGCCTAAAAGGTCCGCAAACTCTGGGTTAGACATCAACCCATTTATTTGTACGTTGCCATGCTGTATTTGACTTAGATCCATGATGTCTATGTTTTAAAAAAGGTTAAAAAAGGGGGCTTTTTACTGCCCCCGTTCGGTCATTAAGCTGCGTTTCTAAATATTCGAAGGTCAGTTGTCGCAAAGCAATCACTAACAGCCGCCGCGCCGCCTACTGTTGATATCACATGAGTATCTACTAGCTGATAATCGACATCTGCGTCGTCGATTCGTCCGGCTGTAGCTGTCAATCCAAGCCTTGCATACTGCACGCAAGAGGCTGCTGTGTTAATTGGGATAAGCCCTCGGATAAAAGCCCATCCATATTCCCCAGAAGCTAATGTAGCCGCTGGTACGCAAGCTGCGAAACTATCGTTTTGTGTATCGGCAATTGCTGCTGCGTTGGTTTTAGTAAGAGCCGTATCAACATTAAACGCATCTGTCCCAGCTATTAAAGGCAACTCGCAAATATCCCCAGCTGTGAGCGCTGCGGCTGCTTTGATGTAAACAGCAACAGCGCTTTTGTCTTTGTTGCTACCAAAAACAAACTCTGCCCTTGTCCCTAGCTGATGCCTTTGCTCTGTTGATGCTTGATAGAGACTAGCCGCTACTAATCCCGATGAATCGTTTGTTATAGTCATTTCCATATCCTCCTAATTAGTCTTTAAGTACGGCGTGTACGAACCGATTAGGCAGCACTAAATTGCCCGCCCATAGTGCCAACGAAACTTCTGCATCTTGGTCGATAGCTTTTACCGCTTCTCTCATCTTTAGCTTTCTGCCTTTGGCTTCCTTTAACTTGATGTAGTCAGTGTTCAAAAAGTAGACATGGTTAGTAGGCACTGAGCCGTTACGACCACCGCCAAGAACGAATCTTCTCCCCTTGTAGGTCAATTCGTCTGAACCTGAGCCTTGAGCTTTGCCTGAGCCGCTATCAACGATTTGTTGCAAGCCTGAAAGGTACGTCTCATAGAAGCCGTAGTAGTTGTTATCGGCAATCAAGAAGTCGGGGAGGTCTTGCCCCCTTCGAACTTGTAGCATTACGTTATCAAGGTATTTCTTGATGTTGGTAGCTGATGCAGCCGCTCCGCCGTCTGTAGTAGCGTCGTAGCTGATGTTTCTCCACCATGTGTAAGTAGCTGCGTTAATTCCGCCTACTGTGCCTGATGTTGGGGTATCTGCTACTAGAGATTGCAATCCGCCGATCTGCTTACCGCCTGAGGCTGTTCCGGCTGAAAAAAGGTCTGTTTCGAAGTTATTTTCAAACGTACCTTTAAGTACCATTGACTTGGTTTGGAATAAGTCAATTAGCTTGGCTTCACCCGCGTTCATCACTTCCTCTAAGCCGTTCATGGTTATAGAGAGAGCTACTTGCTTGATGTCAAACTTAGCTGCTGAGAGGATGCTCACCTCAGAGATGTTAAGACGTTCTGCGCCTCTGTAGTGGGTGTATGTGCTGTTTTCGGCGTATGCTAGGGTCTGCCTGATGTATTCACCACCTGTGTAATCTTCGGTGATGTTACCTTTCTTTTTGAGCTCGCCTAGGAATGGATTGTTGTTCGTGAAGTTGTCATAAACGACCTTGGTAACGTCTTCAAACGTCGCCGAGGTCATTTGGCTGAGATTTGGATCTGCCATGTTGTTGCCTCGTTATAAAGATTAAAAAATAGTATTTTTAATCCGATAACTGAGGTGGAAAGATCCAGCTGTTCCGGACTACGTTTGTTTTAAGTGGCTGGGGTACGGTCGTAGCTGCCACTGTATATATCGATTGCGAGTTATACGCCTTTGCTTTTATTGACGCATAAAAGACGCATAACTGTCAACTGGTATTTATGAGTACTTGCGAAGATTGTTGCGGGCTATCTGGGCGACCATGTCGTTAAAGCTACCTTTGGGGGTCGTTGTTGGCACTCCTGTAGCTGACCCGCCTCGGCTATGGGGACTTACCGCCCGACTGCTTGCGTAGTCTGCCCTTTGAGGCAGTGGGGGGTTGTAAGAGTCGTTAAGCCTTAGAGCTTTAGCGTGTGCCCTGCGGATAAGCTCACCATAAGAGCCGATTTGCTCACCCTTTTGGCTTGCCTCTGCCATTACAACCCGAACCGCGTGCTCAAGGTAGGGCGTTGCGGCTTCTTGCTCTCCTGCTGACTTGTCGCTGTAAAATTGTTCCATCGCTTGAGCAATAGAACCCACCTCTTGCTCATACTGCTGTTGTTGGCTTACCTGGACTTGTTCCTGTTGTTGTCGTTGTTGGCTCTCAAAATATGCCCTCATTTCGGCATTCTCGCGCTGGATCCTCTGCATCTCTGTTTGTTGCTGGTGCGTATAGTCATCAAACGCTAGATCTTCCCGCCCTGCTGCGAGCTGTCTTATGTCTATGTTGTAGCGTTGCATCAAAGCCTTAACAAAGCCCATTGGATTCTGATCGGTGATGCGTGCTACAAACCCAACTGGATCTTTGACTGATTGCTCTTGAGCCTCAACCATGCGCTCAATAAAATGCCTGGTATTAGGTGCTCCTACCTTGTCTGCTACTTGTTTGACGTACTCATGAGCCTCTATAGCCTCCTTGCTACTCTCGATTGCTTTCGTAAGCTTTGCGACTTCTCTTCCTTGGGTTGTTAGGTATCCATCCCGTTCCAACTCCCTTTTGTGTACTACTGACTTTAGATCGGGGGGTAGTTTCTCGAATGCCGCTTTCTCTTCTTTAGTCCACGATGCTGGAGCCTTAACAACTTCGGGCTTATCATCCTTCTTAGTTACTGGCTTTGCCTCCTTCACCTCCTTCGGCTCTGCCTTCTCGGTTTTTTCTGATTCGGGCTTTGTAATCGTCTCTGAGACTACCGGCTTTACCTCTTCCTTTTTTACTATAGAGGTATCGTCGCTAAACTCTTTGACTCTTGCCTTGACTACATCCGCGATCTTATCGTTCAGGCTTTTACTTTCGCTTACCTGTGGGGCTTCTGTAGTAGCTTCTACCGATGCGCCTGTTTCCATGCCTTCCATACTATGGATTCCTTAAATTAAGTGATTTGACGTGCCGTATTATGGTTTCTTGCATCTTGCTTTGTACTTCTTTCGCGTTGTCGTTGTACCGCCTTTCCTTGTCTGGATCTCTGCCTGTTCCGCGCTCTTCAAACCCTCGCGCTTTAGTCTCTGCACGAAACTTGCTCTTACTACTAAAATAGGCTTTGTGTTGCTCGTGCTCATCGAAGGCTGGGTGCCACAAATAGCCCTTGCCATCTGCGTCTGCATAGTCGCTTATGATATGCACTCGTGGATCGTGCACAGGGTCTCCAACCTCGTACATCTGCCCTGTGTCTTTGTTGTATCGATATCTAGCCATTCCATCGCCTCGTAGTTTTCACAATAAAAATAAAATTCACTAATGCTACAACAAACGAAAAAAACGATAAGCCTAAAGCTACCATCACCCCTCCTTGCCATTCTTCCACAAACACACCCACATAATCACCGCGCTTAATAGCATGATGAGGATGTGATCCATGCTACCCCTTCCGCCATATTCTAAGACGTTCGAATAACTTCCTGTTCCGCTCTTGGTAGCGGTAAAATATCAATCGCTGCCGTATGCGTTCAAACTCTGGCTTTTCCATCATCTTACTTTACCCGTAGTTAGTAGTTCACCCGCGTTCACAATCCTTGCGTCTTCTAGCTCTTGTTGTTTTAACTGAGCGGTTGCAGATACTTCACCTTCCCAGATATCAAGTTCGCGCCCTGCTTTGGCTGCATCGAGCTGTGCCTTTTGTGTGTCGAGCTCTGCCTTAGTTCCGGTCTTCTGCATGTCGACTTGCAGCTTTCGGGCTGCCGTTGAGCCTTCGAGCTGTAGCCGTAGCTTTTCAATCTCTGCATTGGCTTGTGCCACGAACTGTTTGATTTGAGCCTCAAACTCATTGACGCCCGTTTCGCGTGCTTGAATCTGCATCTGATACTCCTGCATTTGCTGTTGCATCTGCATCATTTGTTGCTCTTGTTGTTGCTGAGCTTGCTGAGCTTGTTGCGCTTGTTCTTGTCCTTGCTTGGCTTGTTCTAAGCCTTGCAAAAATGCCTGTTCGAGCTCTTCCTCAATCTTGCGCCCTTCCGACATGCTCCTGACTGTGTGCATGATTAGCGAGTGCATGGCCTGAGCGTAAGAGGGGGCCTTCTCGGCTGTCTGAAGGGCAAGCGTTAGGACTTGGCCCAACACGTTGAACATCTCGGTGCTTTTGGCAAGGTTCGTGCCGCTATTACTTGCGAGTGTTGTCCCTGTCTCGATTGCTACGCGGAATAGCCTTTGCCCCTCGTTCTTAAGTAACATCACGGCCTGTTGTGCCGATGCCTCTTCTTCGGGGTTGGTGATGACCGTTCCACTATCCCTAATCATCGTATTAGGGCTAAATACGTCGCAAATCACGTCATACATACAGCCATATGCTTGCTTAAAGAATATCGCCACCTTTTTGACAATGCGTTCGGTCCGCGTATCCCCGTGGTCGCTAATCATCTGATTAGTAGCAGCTGCATTCTGAGGGTCTGCAATGCCTCGCATCAAGTCGGTGATGCCGCATAGCTCCCAGTAGCTGTTTAGTTCCTCTTGGATCTGCTGACTCATCGTCTGGGCTGCTTTGATATATTCCTCGACTGGAGAGTAAGCTACATTGCCCTGAAATCCGCCCTTGTTAACAAATTGGATCCAGTTTTCTAGCACTTGCCCTATGGGTTCATTAGCATTCCATAGCTTTTTCAGCTCGTCCCCGAACTCACCGTTAAGAAGGGCTTTCGGCATAGCCTTCTTTACTAGAGCCCTTTGGGTTTTCTTGCTGGTTTGTATGGTTTCCTCGCTAGTAGCCGTATATACGTGGTTAGGTATAGGCCATAGGGTATCTGTTCCAGTAGTTCCCAACAATGGACGCGGGCAAGGGAAGAAATCACGGAATCTAACAGGGTCGAGAGGTCTTTTAGTAGTGAGCATCACGTCAAACTCATCGCCACTAAAGAAGTATACCGACCTGCTACGCTTGCACCATACCTCCCATACTGCTGTTGTTTGGAGGTCATCTTTGCCGTTAAGGTTCATTACGCTGATGGTTTCGCCGTCTCGGTTGCCGGTTTTGAACGTCATCTTGTCGATTTGCTCACCGCTGGCCTTGAATCGCTCTTTGATATCCTCACCCGTTAGAAAGATACGCCTAGCTACCCATTCGACATCTGACCAACTGCGAACATCGGGAAAGAGGAAGTCATCATAGTGTACAGAATCAAACCGTACTGCCTCACGTGCTACCTCTGTTTGTCCACTCGGGTCCACTGAGATTGTTGGCTCATACCTTACCCATAGTTGCCCGAGCCCAGTTATCAAGTAACTCTTTACAACTTCTTCAAAGATGTACTCGCAATCTTGCCCTTCTACCTGTAACTCCATTAGAGCTTCGGAAATAAAGCACGCCTTGGCATCAATAGCGTTACTTGCAGCACCTGTACGCCTCGTCCGAGGGGTAGGAACGTTACTAAATATGTAAGGCAACTTCGTCTCTATCGTGCTCCAGAATATAGCGTAGTCCTTGCTATCGCCTGACTTTCTCGCGCCCTCCTTGGCTCCTGCGTCGTATGCTGACCATGCCTTTTTGGCTTGCAACAAAAAGCGTTCACGGTTTGGGCTCTTATACGCCGCCGTTAACTCGGTAGCCCATTCTTTGTTTTCGTGCTCTGTACTACTCATGCTGCGCCTCTATGGTCTTGTGTAAATCGTTGTAGTTGTAATCTCCAAAGCCTTTGATGGGCTTAATTTTGACTGGCTCGCGTTTTATGTATGGTCTGCTCATGCACCCGTATCTAAGGGCATCGGCAAGGTGGTCTTGCCCTGTTGTGTCAAGATCCTCGGGGTGTAGTTTGTCGTGCTGTAGTAGTGGCAACTCTGCAATCAGCTCTCTGCATGTGCTAAATATAAGTAGCATACCGGCTTTGAGGCGCTGTCTAATCTGCATCCAACCTGGCAGACGCTCGTTATCACCTGGTGATAGTGCTATACCGCGGCCTCTAAAGACTTCCGCAAGTGATGGACCTTTTACGATTTGGGATTGCTTGGCGAACATCGAGGGGTCACACACGGAATAAGCGATAGTCTCGGCTGTCATGCTCTCAACTGTTAGTGCGAATTCCTCCGCCGTCATCCCCGCTCGTTGTAGCTCACGGTATACGACTAGAGCCCCATCCGGTATGTTATCAACGCTACCGTCTGACACTGCTATCCATAGGCACGTTGAAGGAGCGTGAAAACCCCAATCCATCGCTCTAAAGCGCATCCAATGAGCCGGTAGGGTAATAGGTGCTATTAGATTGCGCGCTCCGAACTCCGAAAAGTACGAGCCTAGTACTACATTCCAATCACCTTCGAGCCATGCGCGAACTAGTTCAGCACTGCCGATAGACTCAAGGTTTTTGACATACCGTGGATCTGCATCCATTAGAATTTGATTATCCTGCACGCGAGAGGGGATGAAGAGCCGTTGAAAGTCACCATCGTTAATGACCTCATATCCACTAGGAGCCGGATCTATAAAGAGCTTCTTAACCCATTGGTGCCCCGGTCCGCCCGGGTTGCCTGACAATCTCACGCGCTTAGTTGGGAGTTCGCATTCTGCCCATCGGTTAATTGCTAATAACTGGCGGAATACTTGCTCATCCTTTTGGTTCGTGATCTCGTCGAAGCCTACCCAGCCATATTGATGACCTTGGTACTTGCTGACATCTGCTACATTTTCAGCATGTCGCATCTTAAGAATTGCACCATTCTGCCATTGGAATTGGCGTTTACCTTCCAACCATTCCGCATCTTGGAACATGCTCTTACCACGCTGTATCAACCCTTCTAGCTCGGGATAGGTGCGCCGGAACATAATACCCTGCCAATGCCTGCCGTACTCGTATACATCTTGGTAGTAGTCGCCTAGTAGATAATCAGACTTACCGCCACCACGAGCGCCACCAAAAAGAAGTACGTGCACCCTTGTAGCATATAGAGCATGTAACTGCGGGCCGCGCTGAGGTATCCAAGCCGCATTTGTTATGCTGCTCTCGCCTTCGCTTTCGCCCGCTCGCTGTCTACCATGGCTTGCCATTCGTCTAAACTTAGCTCCCTTGATCGGCTAACACCGCGTGCAATTTTCTCTATGGTCTCGTTCGATAAATCAACATCCTTCTCCCGCCATCCACATTGAGTTTTGAGGTAAAAAATAATAGAGGTGGCGTTACCATCTTTAATAGACGCAAAAAGTGACCCGACTACTACGCCGTGTCTTTCGGCTATAAATATATCAATTGAGGGTAGGTAATGGTTACGAAATGTCCCTTCGCTGATTCCAAAACGTTTTGCAATCGTAGCAATGGGGACTCCAGCAAGGCTCATAAACCCCGCCAGTTCTAAGTCCGCTTTTGCAAGTGGGGTATGCTTAGGTCTCCCTGTCTTACCCATGGACCCCATCATCGATAGAATCGACATCATGCCCCAACGCTACATGCAGCCCCTCGTTATAGCTTTTAATCTTATCTTGTAGCTTCGCGATCTCTTTCCCTACCCAAGCTTTAAGCCATTCTTCAGCCTCTTTTCTCGACGCGAAGGGAACACCATCGGGGGTCCGTCCTAACTCATCCTCGATGAGCCCGAGGGTCTTGCTATCAGGCGCGCAAAAATAAACTTGCTCTTCGCGAATGCTGACTTTGCTGAGATCTGTATGCTCGAAATCTCGCGCAAGTCCTGATACGTAGGCTACTGTAATCGGGGTTCTCATTGCTCCACCAAATCTTTGATAATCATCTTATCCACCTGCCCGTTAATGTACTGTTCTATACACTGGGCAGCGGCTTCCCAACCCCATGCGACTGTGCACGCATAATCGCGTTTGGCGAGTCGGTACAACCACTCTTTTTGTTCTTTTGTTGGTTTGTTTTTGCCTGCTTTTAGCTCCAACCAGAGCCCGTGATATCTACCGACGGGTATAGCGATAAAGTAATCTGGCACGCCTTTTTTGCGGCCGATGAGGTTGGCTTGAAAGCCTGCCCGTGGGGATGATTTGCCCTCGTTCTTGATGTGTAGCATATGCTCGTAAACACTCGGGTGTTTGATCTGCATGTATTTACAAAGGGCTTTTGCTTCTTCCGCCTCGCTCATATAATTGATAGTGGTAGTCGGTGGTACTGCTAATAAAAAGACAAACGCTCTTCGAGCGTATTCCCTCCCGTCCTCCCTATATGATGAGGCTTAATGCAACTTTTTGCAATAGGATAATGCAACTTTTTGCAATAAGCTAATGCAAATGAGTTGCGATAAGGAATTCTTTGAACTTTTTTTTTATTTATTTTTGATTTAAGTGTTGACGTGATGCGCCAAATAGCGCATACTTAAAAAGTAGCAAGTGGCTACATGAGACAAAGACAACATAGACGGAGACATGACATGGACTTAAAAACCAAACTCGACAAAATCAAAGATGCAATAGGCGTAGCACATAACGATAGACTCCCCGAGTCGATATTTCGCGTTGAGACAACTACCGGATTGAGAACCCTCGACTTTTTACGCCAACACACGAGCGTTGTTATTACGCTAATGACTGGGTTTATCATGCGAGACGGTCGCCGATTTGCACTGCAAAACGACGAATGGATCTGCGTCTCGACTCTGACAGCTAAAGGCTTACAAGACGTCGAAGACTCAGAAAAATTAGAAAAAATGGAAGCCGAGAAATCTGCAAAACTGCACGACAAGCAACGTATGTATAACAATATACAAAACGAGAAAGACATCTCGACTAGAGAGACATACTCGCTAGGACGTAGCGACGATTAATTTTAACCGACTAAGACTAAACAAAAAGGACAAAGACATGAGAAAAATCACAGTAGAGAGAGACAACGCGCCAGATTTGATTTTTGAAGGCGAGAAGATTGCAAGTGCGACAAGTCAAGATAGATCGCGAGAAACTGGAAGGTGGACTATCTTAAGACTCTACAAAACAAAAAGTGGGAAATTCGTTTGCCACGAGATCGGGGCGACTCAATGGCAAGGGGAGCGTGAGCGTAATAGAGCTGGTGTATTTGAGCTAGAGTCCGATGTTGTCGGGTTTTTTGGCTACGGATGGCTCGCGAAAGAGCTGTACGGAGAGGCGGAGATTAATGCCGTGGAGGAGATAACATAACAATATAATGGGTAAACCAACCACGGGTTCGCGGACCCCAAAACCGCGTATTAGTGTTCATGTTTCGCCTTGGATCGCACACGAAGTTGATGCGATCGTAGCGATAACCGGGGAGACAAAAACGCAAGTTGTCGAGCGTCTTTTGACGCTTGGAATTGAGCGGAAAGAGCTGATTAGAATTTTGAAGGAGCTAAAATGATATACATAGCAGTCGAGAGTCACGGAGATAAAAAAGAAGTCTACGAAACTGCGAAAGAAGCAATGAAACACTTAGAACCCGATCTTGTCTCACTTAATGAGGATGGCTGGTGGTCCCTGAATTATTTTGGGGTTGGTTGCGCAAAAACAGAAGAAGAAATTTTTGATGTAGCGGTCCGAGCCCTCAACAACGATCCTAGTATAAGACGCGGGGGGAGATGGATCGAAGTCTACGAAAGTAGGGAAGTGTACGAGGCGGAACTTGAGAAGGACGAGGATGAGTAAAGGAAAGGGGCGCAATGCCCCTTTTTTATGAAACTTTGACTACTGAACAGGGCAACAAACTAAAGCTATTGCGTGGCTCCAGGTAAAAGAAAGTTGAGGTTGTTTTTTGCCGGTGTAGTACGTAACCCCCGTGGCATAGCTACTAGTATCGTCAGTATAAAAGTCTATAGACTGCACTACGACATCCAAAGAATTTGATATCCCATGGTTAAGCATGAACTCCCCATCTTGACAGTAAAGGGTAGAGGGAGCCACGTCAGTTTCTGGATCATTTTGAGCAAACGTCCCCGCTCTTACTACGCATTTAGTCACATCAAAACCACCTCCTATAGGGCCTTGTGGTCCTGTGTTACCTTGAGCCCCCTGCGCTCCTGTGTCTCCTTTTGGTCCTTGGGCTCCTTGCTGTCCGGCTGGTCCCTGTTGCCCCTGTGGTCCTTGCGGTCCTTGCGGTCCAACAACCGGATCGGATGCTTGTGCAATGAGCGCATTCGCGTTAAAAACTTTCTCTCCCTTACTCGCGCTGCATTTCTTTTTTGCTGTAACGATCCCTGTAAAATCGTTTACACAAACTGACAATTTCTGAGCTGGTAAAGTCTGCGCGAAAGCTTGCGAAACAAACGCAAGTGTGCATAAAATAATCTTGACTTTCATTATCATTCTCCTAGGTTTTCCCCGCGTAGCCAATCTGCGCGGGCTCACCTCTTCTACAGTTTTGGGACAAGAAAAACAAGAGAAGGGCATTGAAATTCGCTCCTTTAAAAAAGTTAAAGGGGAACATCTTGAGAGGTTTAGAAATTCCCACAGCCGGCAAGCAAGTGAATTTCTAGACCTTTTTCCTCTTCCCTCCCCCGCCTCTTCTCTGTCTCCAAATCGCTCTAAAATACCTTCTAGAACGCATGCCGAGGTAGTGGGGGAGTAGCTAACCCCCCGAAATTGCTAAGCACCCTCTTTTTTAAGCCTCCTCAGTATCTCCGCTTCTTCTTCGCACGCTTTCTCCGCCCAAACATCGGACGCGATCTTAAAAGCTGCCTCGAGGTGCTCGTTTGATCCGATCTGCGCACGAAGCAAATCGAGTCTCTTACATAACTGATATAACCTATCTTGGTAAGCATTACACCCTTCTCCATGCGCTTCGCATATTAAATAATTTTCCATAGCTCCCCCTTAAAATGGTATATCGTCGTCTCCCCAAGCTGGTGGCGTTTGCCCTGCCCCCTTACTGTACGGATGCCCATCTAGCACGGTCGGCAAGTCTCCTTTTACCTCTTTCCATTCGTCGCCCGAAACAACCGGAAACACTTCCTCCGCAACGACGCTTGTATAAAACTTGCCGTTGTACTCGCGCCCTTCCACCTTGCCAACCACGAAGCATTTTGAGCCTTTGGGAAGGTGTGCTCTTGCAGTGCCTAGCGCCTTTCCAAACACCTTCACCGGCACAAAAATATGCGTCTCCTCCCACTGCCCGCCCGCGTTTTTTCTGCGCTCTGGAATCTTCAAAAGTAGCTCCCCGAGCTTGTCGCTGTTGCCGATTGGCGTTACCGTTTTCTCTACTGTCCCCGCGATTGTTAGTTTGTTCATATCCCAATTCCAAACATTAAATTAAATAAAAATACCGCTCCAACTACTAGCCAAATAATTGCGAAAATTATGCGCCTTTTCCTCTTTTCCGCCTTCAAAAATCTTACTAATGCCTCGTCGCAACCTGGGCTTTTAAACTCCGCCAAAGTCGCTATAGTCCCTTCGTCTTGGGCTAGTGCTTCGCGCAACTCCCTGATCGGTGTCCCCGTCAACGCCATTGTAGCATAGAGGCGTGCCTCTAATTCTCTTAGGCGGGGGAACTCGGCTAGAATTGCTTCCGCCGTCCTGTTAATTAAGTCTTGTTCCTCTGCGTTAAAGTCCTTCCTCATCCCCCCTCCTTTAGTTTTAAAATACGTTTCAATTTCCTCTCGTTGTTTAATCCTCAAAAGTTCGTCTACTCGCTGGCAACACTGCGGTCCTGTAGCAGTAGGTGTCAGACTTCTCGCCTACGTCTCCGTACTGGTTCCTCCAAACATAGCAAACTTCTCCTTGGTCTACGTTAGAGGGTCGCGATCTCTTCTGCTCATCCTTGACCACCTTGAGCATTTTTTTGAAGTCACTGCGCTTAGGTTTGCCCATGATATCAACATCAATCATCTTGATAGCTGCGCGTCTTGCTGTCGCGTAATCTTCATGTTGGAAGGTCTCCCACCATGACATCGCCATTCCCTTGTCGAGCAACTCGGGTTCGATTTCAAAGATGATGCATAGGATTTCAGTCATTTGAAGCTCTTTCATGATTATGCCTCCTCATTTTTAAACATGCCGCCGAGGTCGAAAGAGAAAGTCCCCTTGTTGATGAACTCGTTTAGCCACTCTTTGCCCTTCTCGCGCTCTTGATCTTTGAACGATTTCATGGGTGCTCCGCTCTTGCCTGTCTTGCCTGGTCGATACTCAAGGTTTTTGTATTCGAAGGTTGCTGCGTCCCTCACGGTTGCAAGGGCGTTGTTATACCCCTCGCGCTGAATGCTAGTGAGCTGCAACTTGATGGCGTTGAAGGTAGGAGGGGCATCTTTGAAGTACTCTACCCGCTGGAGGTATTTCCTTTGTCGAGCGCATATCCACTGTCCGGTAGCTCCTAAAAAGTCCTCGGTGTGAAACTCTGGTTTGAGGTTGAGGTTAGGAAGCCACTCTTTGAACCGGTGTAGAACAGCTTTCATTTCTTCCTCTGGCAAGTCTTGATCTATGGGGAGTTGTGGGGGTCTTACTGTCGCTGGGGCTCTTCGCTTGCTGACAACAGGCACCGATGCGCCTGAGGCTTCCATTTCGCCCCCTTCCTGCGTTTTAACAGGAGTGGTCAATGTCATTGCATGGCTTAAGCTCTTATCGCCGTTCCTAGCCGATTTTTGGAGCTCCTTCGCTACCATTTGCTCGACGAGAGTCTGCAAGCTCTGACTGGTGAGTTCCGTTTTGGAACCAACCTCAGTTGTTTCCATTTCGGCAACATGTGGGTACATGTCGCAAAATTCAAACTCAGAGAGAGGAGCCGAAGGCGACGGGGTCGAAGACCCCTCTTCTCTTTCTTCTTTCTTATCTTCTTTAGTATTAATTATATTATTCTTATGGGTGAAAATCTGTTCACCCCCCCGTGAAGGATTGTTCACCCCCCCCGTGAAAATCTGTTCACCCCCCATGAAGGAATTTTCACCCCCCGTGAGCGGTTGTTCGCCCCCCGTGAAAATCTGTTCACCCCCTCGCTCTGCAATTTCTCTTATTACGGGAATCTCAATTAAGAAGCGAACACCTTGAACGGTCTTACGTTCTACTCTCTTCCTGTCGACAAGCTCATTGATTGCAAGCTGTATTTTTCTAGAGCTACACCCGAACTCTTTTGATAAAAAACCATTAGAGGCAAAACATGTTTTACCCATCTGGCGAAGTGCTCTGATGTAGATCAAAAGTGCTAACGCCTCTGAGGTTAGCGTTAGAACTTCATCGATGCTAATAGTGTGATATAGGTGAGATAGCTTTTTAAAAGCTGGGATCTCTTCTTTATCGTTGGCTACGTCTTTTTTCTCTGCTAAATTCATACTCGGATCTCGTTATGTCTCTGGGTTGGTAGACATTCACGCGCACACGGATGCACGTAAACGAGATTTGTTGTGTGGGGGTGGATGCGTAAACATCCGCCCTTTTTTTTGTTCCTGTACAAGCTTACTGCGACTCTTCAACAAAGCTCGCGTAAACACTCGAATTTCGTAGACAACGCCAGAACATCTCTTATCGGGTTATGGGACTACTTTCAAGTACTTACGCCAACCCTGTTTTACTTAGAGTTCTTCTCTTGTAGTAAATCCCTTAAAAGTTCCACTTGTACTTTTAGCTTCTCGACTTCCTGCCTCGGATCGTAGTCGTCACCATTTTCAGTAACTCCCACGCCTAGCCCTTTAAGTACTAGTTGTCTTGCCACATCGCTCCGAGTTATTCCAATCTGCGCCGCTCGTTCGTCTAGCAAATTGGCTATTACTCGCTTCACTCGGAAGCCTACACTGACTGTAGGCTCTTCGCGTTTGACCGCTAATTTAGCCATATGATTTCCCCTCATAATTGATATTAACTGTAGTTCTCTGTCGCCTATCATACCTTTCTACTTGTTTTATACTTGTGTGTCCGGTGAGACCTGCCACAGCCTCATAACTATACCCCATTTCTAGGGCTCTCGTCACGGCGGTTACACGTCCCGAGTGAGTTGTAAACGCCGGTATACTCGCGCGTTCGCAATACGTTATTATACGTCTGTTCACAGTCCTTAAATGTACTTTGCCATAAACATCAATTCGCAAAACCTTCACACCGCAAAACAAAAACCCTTCACTCCGCCCTCTTATATTAAGCCAAGCTTTTAAAGCATCAATTTCTTCTTTGCTTAACTGCCTTTTTATATACTTCCCTGCTTTCCTATTTTTTACTTCTATTTCGAAACCGTTAAAATCATTTATCGTTAGTGATAAAACTTCATTAATTCTAAGCGCGTGTGAGAAAAGTATTCGAAACATTGCATTATCTCTTATGCTTGCAACGTCTTCAGAGTCTTCGATTGCATTAAAAAAACTTCTATACTCTCCCAACTCTAAACTCCGATTGTGTCTCACTCTATTAGCTTCTGGGTTCGGCAATCGTAAAAGAGCAAATGAGTTTGATTTTAAAAACCCCATGCCGTGCAACGCTCTAAACATCCCTCGCAAAATAGCAATATTTCTGTTTACAGTCGCACTAGAACGGTTAGTTAAAAGAAAATTAAAATATCTTGTAGCATCGCTTTCGGTCGTTTCTAAAACTGCCAAGCTAACATTTTTCTTCTTCAAAAACGCTGAAAAGCACCGTAAAACCGAATAATAAGATTCTTTTGCTTTTCTCTGTCTAATATAAATGTCTATTGCGTTTTCTATAGCTAGAATTTTTTTTACATCTTTTTTCATTTTTACTACCTTTACTACTTGCGTTCACTCTAGTAAACAGACTACAATCTTCTTGTGGAAAGAGTCAAGTGTAAAAACCGAACTTTCCAAAAAACAACTTATCACGGGTAGAACGCTTGCTGGTCATAGCAAGCCCAACAGTAAGAAATTACTAGGTATTCCTCTTAAGGAGGGATGTCTAGTGGTTTTTTCAAAATCACTTACACAAAACTATTTTAAAGGATCTGGAAAATGAAAAAAGTTACATCAAAGAAAGCCGTAGCAAAAAAGACCACCGCTAAAAAGGCAACTGCTAAGAAGAAAGTTGCGGTTAAGAAAACGGCAAGCAAGAAGGCAAGCGCGAAAAAGAAGGCTACTAAGTAAGCAGTACTTAGAACCTTGAGTTGTATAGTTGTGAACATTTAAGACTTTAGAACTGAGGGATTTATGTTTGAGGCAATATACGCGCTCTTCGGGGCGCAACAGGTTGAAGAAAGACAAGTCGAGCAACAGGAACCTTTACCGGCTGGCGTTAGCTGGTGCTACTCGGAAACAAACGAGCGGTGCGCCTGTGACTTTAGGGAGAGCAAGAAAATTACTTGCGGTTATGGGGAAAGCTACAACGAGGAGGATAAGAAATGAATAAGGTTATACAGATAAGTAAGGTTCAGAAACCGCACGACGGGGCAATCAATAGGGTAGCTTTCGCATTATCAAAGCAAGCGCATGAAGTAAGGTCTCGGGTTGAGTGGGAGCTGAAATCGAGAAAATTGGGGAGCAGTGAGATTGGGAAATGGTACGTACTTGAACTGGCAAAAATGGGGTTAGAAGCATGAAAACAGGATATAGCGACGAGGTAAACAAAATACTACAACACGAACGCGACCGCCCACGGGATCGGCTTGATGCTGAGATTGAGCTAATGTCACTGCAAACGACTGTACATACATATAGCGGTGACGGAGGACTCGAAGACGTAAAAACAAAGACCATTACAGAATCACACGTTAGGCAAACTAAAGGCATTAGAAAATTTCTGGGGGTGTTCTCAAAATGAACTTAAGAGGAAAAACGAGCGAGAAAGAAAAAGCTGAGTTACTGGTTCTGAAGCAAGCAATTGACGGGGAGTACTTGAGACCGCAACGAGATACGCAAGCTATGAGGATCGCAAAGTCGCTAGAAGTTCGCGGTTATTTGATGACCTCGTATTTCACTACACCGGATTTAACGAGCGAATTACGGTTTTATCCGACTGCTAAAGGACGGCAATTTTATCAGGAGAGTATTTAGCATGGACATATACAGGGAATCAAGCGGTGCAGTACACAGCATTACAATCAAAGATAGCGATAGAAACGCAAGGCTAAACGTAGATCTAGAATGTTCTATCCCTGAGGTTTATATCAGAGTTGGAGAAGGACGACCGAATGCATATACGCTTGAGGACGTTTTGAAGGCTGGCGTAGCTCTGTTAGACGCTACGCAAGATATGGAATCAGAAGAAGAATGCCCCGAGTGGGCACGTAACTTTTTACCGTGGGAGACCAACAAATGAAGAATTTAACATACAAAAAAGCGGTTAACCGATTGGAAGGGACTACGGATACTGGCGACTATCTCGAAATCGTACCAGGTAAAAAACTCGTGATCGAAGTGCATCGGGAAGGTAAAGACATGATAGAGATTCCACTAGCCGAAGTACTGGAACTGGGGATTCAAGCGTTTTTAGCGCGAGAATTCAAGCGACCTAATCACAACTATCAGGGGGCTGTTGTATGAACCTCTGGATGCTCGGTGAAGACTTAAAAGAGCTAATGGAAGCGTATGATGATGTAGTTGAAGATTCTACGCTTTCGGATGAAGAAAAAGATCGCCGGATAACGGACCTATTCGGCGTGATTAATGAAATGGGAGAAGAATTTGATAAAAAAGCTGAGAGTATCGCGCGTTATATCCGAGAGCTGGAAGCTAAGGCAACCGCCTGTCGCGCTGAGTCTCAAAGGGTCGCGCAACTGGCACGAAATGCAGAAACTAAAGCCGAAAGGCTCGAGAAGTATTTGATTCGAAACATGCAGTTATCAGGACGGCAAAAAATAAACGGGCAGTTTGTAGAGCTTGCATTAGCTAAAAAGCCGGACGAGCTGGTTATTCCGCTAGAAGAGTTAGTACCGACGGAATTTATGCGCATTAAGTACGAGGCGAAAAAAGCAGAAATTAAGAAGTATCTGAAAGAGCTACCCGAGGGCGAGTATTGCGAATGGGCTGCTCTGGTGAAGAGTCAAGAGCAAAGTTTAAGGATAAAATAATATGAGCAATCTACCAACAATTTCAATCAATGAGATCCAACAAATGGCTGGCGCTGTTGTAGCGTCGGGTCTTTTTCCTGGTATGAAGACAAAGGAGCAAGCCTTCGCACTGATGTTGATTTGTCATGCTAAGGGACTACACCCAATCGAAGCAACTGAGAGATACCATGTCATACAGGGTCGCCCATCCATGAAAGCTGAAACCATTGTAGCCGAGTTTCAG
>JACCDR011784674.1_pt1 | contig 36602 bp, 48 predicted proteins | sample 7446431 | NCBI WGS metagenome assembly JACCDR01 (sample SAMN15323443, study PRJNA562643) | freshwater metagenome | isolation source: river surface water | place: USA:Blue River Watershed | collected 2017-08-17 | reverse complement strand
CTTCAACTTTTAATACTTCAGCTTGAGCAACTGCTACATCATGATTATCAAAAAGCCCATTTAAAGTCATTCCATCAAATGGATTTCCTTTAGCTACAGTAAATAACTGTTTATCATTACTAAATGGATCACTTGCTTGTTGGGTATATTCATCAATAGAAATAGAACCAACAGTATAGAAAGGTAAAGCTAATTGACGATTAGCATCATGTACCTCACCAGGTGTTTTAAAAGGCCCATAAAGAACAGTGCCTTGAACAGAGTCCCCAAAAACAAGAACGAATAGTTCATTCATTTTTAAATTCCTTTAAAGTGATTAATTCTTCTAAGCACATTACTAGACAAAGTGTTTGAATAGCTTGGAAGTTTATTCAATAAGTAATATTGAATAAATACTTTATTTTTACAAACAATGCAATATTTATATAAAGCAGCTTCAAATATTTCAGGGGTAGAGTTTTTCACCGCATACTGATCAGCTTCATATTCTTTTTGTTCGTTATATGTGTTTGGTGTATCTAGTTTTCTTTCTTCATCAAGATGACCAGATTGAATATGTCCTTCTTCATGTAGAATTAAAGCTTCTAATTCTTTATCAGTAAAATAACCATTAAAGAGTTCTTTACTAGCAACTATAACCGGATCATTAATCTTAATATCTTCTTTATTCAATATAGAGATATCAAAATCATAAATCTCACATTGTTTCTCAGAAAGCCTAGTACAAAACAATAAACCAGTCACATATAAAACATCACTGGTAGTAATGATGACTGGGTACTGATTGAGGTGTGTTTTGATTATTTTGAATATACTCATTTACATCCTTATTTATTTTCTTTCTAACGAAATCTAAGAAGTGTTCATTGTTTCTAAAATCTGGAGCAGAAGATTCTACTCCAATTAACTTAGCTTTGAAAACAACTACTTCCGCATCAATGAAAGGAAATAAACGAACTGGGCAGTAAACATATACATCCTTTTTCTTAATGCTATTTTCAAGTCTATAAACTTGAAAGACAGAATCATCTTTGATTAAACTGTCAGAAAAGAAAACAGGTACTTTGTATACTTTACTCCACAAATCGTTATATTCTAATATGCGTTGTGCTATTATCATATCTTCCTATTACGTCATATACCCTCTATAAGCTGTTTTAAGGCTTATAGAGGGTATTGTTTTAGATTACTTCTTCCATACTGCGATGTGATAAAAATCTTCGTTCAAAGCGCCTCGTGCCACTTCAAACATGACTCCATCTTTAGTACGAATATAGTGACGATAATGTTTCTCCAATTCATTATCTTTAGCTAACTTAAAGATAGTGTCCACAATCTCATACAAGAAAGGCGTAGCATCACTCATGATACCCACAGCTGAATCATTGGTAGGAATCTCAAAGCAAAGTTCATTACTGTAGAGATCCAAATTAGTCAGCGTGTAGAGATTTTGGAAGAACAATACATCTGGTTTAGGTTCTTGTTTGATTTCATCCAAGAACTCTTTAGATAAATATTCAGCCGTATCTTTACTCACCAGAGTCAAAGCACCCTCAAACATGTATTCGAAGTTAGCTACAAAAGACTCAATGAAAGTAATACCATTTTTCTCAGCAATATAAGAATGCAAATCCACAATATCGTCTTTAAAAGATTCAATTCTAGCAGTCACACCCAAACGCATTTTCAAGAAATGATTGACCGTATCTGTCAAACGCTTATTCAAGAAATTCAAGGAAATGTCATCACCGTAATAAGGACGATTTTCTCGTTTCTCAAGAACTTCTTTGAAGATCAGGTTATTGACATCTTTCAAGTTAAGCTTGTAAGCATCACGATTGAAATAACCTGTTAGCAGTTCTGTATTGACAGCTGACACCATAGGGGTGTAGAGCATACCCAAATACATATAAGCGTTAGCCTTCTTGTTTTTCAAACGCAAGTTGCGAAGTTCTACATCACTTTTGAAAATAGCGTCTTCATAAGAGATATCACCCACAATAGTACTTGCTTCATGAACAGTGATAGCAGGCTCTTTCAGACTTTCTTTGATTTGCTCAATAGTAGCCTGACTCTCTTCTACTGTAGGTAGAATTAGACCTGGTTGTTGGAATGATGGAACTTTGAAATGTTCATCTTTGTTCATGGATTTTTCCTTTGGAGTGATGATGGGTTTGATTACGTCGCCTTCTTCCACATACGTAATGCGACTTACGTTATGGTCATAAGCGATAGTGACTGGATATCTTTCTGAGAGCTTCCATTTTATAGACTCTTTTCTTTCATTATTTACAACAGGGGTAACTGCTTTGATATTGGAAGAGTGAAACAAATCTGTTTTAGGCATTTGTGGTGCTTGAACAGGTGCTGGCGGAGTAAACGGCTTAATGTATTTATCGTACTTAGCAGCTGTTGGGTTTACAGTTTGTGCTGGTACTTGATTACCACTAGAGAACAATCCACTAGGTTGATTTTGGGTATTTACACCAGAATTCCATCTAGAGTTACTATGCCCTTGTACTGCATTAAAGTTTCTTTGATGCGGGTGCGTAATGGGACCAGCGTTTTGCTGCATGAAATTATTTTGTTGAGGAGATCTAAACCCACCTTGAAATTGAGGTTGCATTGGACGCTGCATTCCAAAGCCAGGTTGCATTTGAGCTTGCTGCGCAAAATGTTGAATCTCAGCCATCAGTGTTTGATAATTCATCAAAATCTGTTGACAGGCTGCAATCGTATTTTGATCTACGTATTGTTGCAAAGCAGGGTCATTGACCATATTGAAAGCAGCTAGCTGTTCTGTACACAGTTCACATACAGCATTAACTCCTTCTTGCAAATTTACAATTTCGTTTTTCAATACTTTAATCTCAAGTACTTTCATTGTAAATTCACAAAGATTAAAGAAGTTTTGATTGTTATAATTGTTTTGCGCCATTTGATTGAACAAATACATTCTAAGCACGTTAGTATTATAACGTCCTTGAATGATAGCAATCAAACTACCTACCACCATTGGGTAATGTTGTTGAAACTGTGGATTGAAATTAATCTGAGGCAGTACTGGTAGTTGGCCAGTATTCAAATTAACAGGATTTGCAGCAGGCCTGTCAATTGGAAATTGAGGAAGGGCTTGTTGTTGATACATGTTGAGAAAGTCCTTTTGTGTGTTAAGAGAGGAAGAGTTTAAATGTAACAATATAATAATAAGTAACTGAAAATAATTGAAATAGTCAATTAGTTATTAAGTGGTGATTATTGTTGAATCATATTAGGTGGGAATTCCCACCTAATATGCTGTTTAATTTAATGAACGTGAATTATACCATCTTGAATTAAATAGATATTAGAATCTATAATAGACTGTTTAGTCAATTCTTTATTTTGTATAAATTGAGGATGAATGATGGAGAACAATCTCAATAGTTCATCTTCTATCTTTTCAAGAGTGTTAAATGTGTATTTAATAACGATAAGTAAACCTGATGATCGTTTAATAATCTTTATTTTTGCTTTATCTCTACGTTGTGTTTTGTTTAAATCTTCTTTACCGCCAAAGAATTTATTTTCTTCATAATGCTGTTTACCATGATACTCTATATAAATATCATATTCAGGTAGATAGAAATCGTACCTATATGGATATGGTTTTATTCTATATTCTCTAATGTAGATAATGTTATATTTATCTAGTACTTGGGATACTGATACTTCATTACTAGAATCTCTACATCTCGGACATCCAGTTCCTTGTAGATGATGAGAGCATCTTTGTCTAAAGTCACCGTGTATGCGGCAGGTAATTGTAATTTTACCTCTAGAGTTTACATAATCATCTTTATAAGTATATTTATTATTATGTACTTTGTTTGCTTTAGTTACAAACTCTTCTCTAGTATCAGATATTCTATCATGAAAACATTTAGGACATCCAGAATAAGGAGAGTATATATGACTGTCTGCTTTTTGATAAAAAATACCGTGAGTTTTACAACCAATTGCTACAAGTAATTTACTTTGCTTATATACAGTAGGACTATAATCATATAAGTCACCGTGAATATCTTTAGCTTTTTTAATAAATTCTTGTGTAGTGAGCCTATTGACATCGTAACTGCATATCAAACAACCTTTACCCTGTAAGTGCTCAGCTGGTTCTTGATAAAACTCACCATGAATTTTACACGTAATGATGGATTTATCATGAGCTTTAGTATATCTAAATTTATTATAGTCATAGTCATCACCGTGTACTAACCTAAACTCTTCTATCACTTCTTCGGTAGATTTATTTTTACCACTACATTTAGGGCAAGCGTTTCCATCAAAGTAATGATAAATTGCAACTTGTTCAAATGCTCCGTGAATAGGACAGATTATAGTAATCTTATCTTTACCTTTAAATTCATTAGGTAATAGTGAGTAGTCGTATTTTTTGAAAACTTCAGGATGTTTTAGTTTTACTTTATATAGAAATTCTTCCTTTAACATGGAATACCTTTTAAATCATATTAGGTAGGAATTCCTACCTAATATGATGCTTTATTAACGTCTAATTTTTTGTTGAATGTTATCTAAAAGATCTCTATATCTCTCATTTCTATTTACTAGTCCAGTAGGACTAATATTTAAAAACGGAGAGATCCTGCTTCTACCTGAAGGCTCTGATTTTGGTAACGCACAGCATGATCCGATCTCAGCAATAGATACATGTAAACGTTTAGCTGGGTCTGAGATAGCTACTCTGTCTTTCTTCTTCCTAGCTCTACCAGCACTAGACTGGGGAACCAGTAAACAAGTAATTTTAAAGAACTTGTTATCAGAAGGAGTAGAAGTAGTAGTTACTTCACCGTGCTCCCGCGTAAGTTTATAGATAATACCTGGCTTTAAATGAATACTCATTATACCAGCTATCTTCTTTATATTTAGATCTTTCTTACCAGCTGCTTTGAGTTTAAAATACAATCTAAAAATAGATTCAATTAAGTCATAACAAACATAATAAAGAACACTTAATTCTTTATCATACATTGTATTAACTCTATCGTCGCTTGTGAGTAACCACTCATCAAACTTAGTAATAACTAAAGCAAAAAGTTGATAAATATTAGCGCATGGGAATCCAATCTCTTTGAGCTTATCATGAACTAAAGCATCCACATATTCATCAAGTGAAGCAATATGATCACTTACATCTGCATGTAGCTTTCCTTCTGATACAGAATCGCTCCAAATTAATAAACCAAGTAATGTCATCCACAGTCTTGTGTTTTCTACATACTCTGGTCTAATGCGTGATGGGAAGTGGTCAGCTATGTAGAAGAAAGAAGCTATAAAATTTTTAACTGTAGGAGTATATTCGTGTTTAGCTATTGCTATTCTTAGATTAGTGGGGTTATAATAATTTTTACCGAATCCTTTAGGTTTCATTCTTGTACTCTCACAAATGACCCAATTTTCACTTGGGTAGTTTTCATTTGTGATTGTAGTTTCATCACCTAAAATAGCATCGCAATTAGCGAATTGTTTAAAGCTTTCTTTGAAACCATATTTACACATCAAGTAATGAAGCATTGTGCAGTTTGCTTTAACACTTGGTTTGAGTGTGGGTCCACCGGCTTTCTTATTATAGATTTCACTCCAAGCTACTTGAATTGACTCTCTTTCACCATTTGCTATATAGTGGTGTGGTGTTCTGTTGAAAGTAAGTTTAGCTTTTAGCAATCTAACGAATACACTATTGATACCGATAGATATTACTTTATCTGCTAAAACTGGAGATATCACAAAACGAGATCCACCTAAATGAATAGCGCCACCAGGACCAACATAAGGTAAATAAAGATACTTCTTGATATATTTAGAGCCATCTGGCATCAATTCATCTTTATAGCTAAATAAATACTCCATCAAATAAACATCTGATTTAGCTACATCAAAGACTGATTTATTACCTTTCTTTTTAATGGCTTCATTGTATTCTTCAATTGGAGTACAACGTTTACATCCATGGTAGACCATACCTTGTGGAAAACCAATAGCAGCTGACCTAAATACACTGTCTACGTATTGTTCTACGTAGTTAAGATGCTCTGCCACTAATCCATTTGCTACAGATGGATTTACTTTAGGTGTGCTATTGTCTATATGTTCTAACAGAGAATTTGGAAACATTGGAGTCCTTTAGATTTTTGGTGTTCATGCAAATTATACAATTAGTCTTTTAAGTTTAATCAAATTTTCTGTTATTTGTTTTAATTTTTATTTAATTATTTTCCGAACTTCATAATTGCGGCAAAAAGAGTAGTAACAGCTGCTACTACTACTGTAATGAATTTAATTAATCCGGTAGATTCTTCTCGTTCCATATTCTTTCTCTCAAATATGGCTTTTCTTTCAGCAGCTTCAGCATCTAACCTTGCTTTATGATCTTTAGCTCTGGTCTCGATGATTTCTTCTACGTTTTGTCTTTGTATATCAAGTAATATTTTCTCATTATCCAGAGCTTTAATCTTGATGTCTAATTCTCTTTGACTAGCTTCGTATTGATTTTTGACTCTTTCGTTTTCTTTTCTAAGATTTTGTATTTCTATCTCCTGCATGTTAAGTACATGTTTTTTAGCATCTAACTCTCTTTGGTTTTCCAAGCTTTGTGCAGATAGATCTAATTTAGATTGGCTAATTTGTCTTTCTAATTCAGCTAATCTTATTTTCTTATCTTCACTAAGCATCCCAAATTCAGCAGCTTCTAAAGGAGTAGCACAAATACCTAATATTTCTTTAGCTTCTTCAAGAGTATATCTAGTAGAAGTAATACCTGTAATTGATGTTTTCTTTACTGAACTCTTAGCCGAAGTAAGTACTTCAATATAGGCAGTAGTTTCTGGTACAAGATCTTCTTTAACTTTCTTAGGTCTAGACAGTCTTACTATTTTAAAAGGTGTATTCTTTTCCGGATGTAGTACTTTCACATCACCAGCTATTTTTATAAAAAGAGAACTGGCATGTTGATCATGATTAATGTAGCGTATCTTTAAATGAATATTACCTGAATCATACTGGTATGTATTTTGTTTTGCTTTATTTATTTCAAATACACCAGCATTTATAAATCTAGAACTAAACGGATGCACATCTGTATCTATGCTATTTTTAGTAGATAAGATTACATCACCTTGATAATGATAGATTGTGTTTCCAGGAGCATGTTCAATGTCTTTTACTGGAACTAAATAATCTAACATGATTCTTAAAGTACCAAACTTACCTACATTTATATTAGATAAGCTTTCTTTAATTATCAATAAATCTTTAGCTTCAATATGTTCAATAGAATTGATACATTGGATAGCACTATCAATAGACATACCTTTAAGAGATATGATTTTCCTAATTACAAACCCAGCTTCTTGAACTGTGTTCATAGTTTTGTTCTTTTCTACTGTAACGGCTAGACCAATTCTATCCATGACAGTAATCTCTTTATGTGATCTATTAACGTAGATAGTTTCTACAGAATAGTCACAATGATTATTTTCTTTATTTAGCTCGTTAGCTATGGCACTGTTAGATACATTGCCAAAATATGTCAGACCACCGCAATCAATACTCACATCGAGTTGTTCACTTTTAAAGTGCATTGCAGGAAAAGTCTCTTTGTCAATAACTGTAGTATTGTTCACTTTAATCTCACCTATTAATTCGACTCAAATAAATGTTTACCGGATAGTAAAGTAGTCGATGGACACTTCTATAATGAGTGACTGAGATTTTTTGGAATATTTACTACTTTAAAATTTTACAGCATAACAAGTAAGAAAAAGCCGAAGCTCTTTCTTACCCATTATACATTTTCTTCAGCTCTAAGTTTTCAAGTCTAATCCATTAGCAGTCAGATTACTTTAAATCAATGGGAACAACATCGATTAAAATTACACCTGACTGCTTTTTGGTTAGAACTTATTGACTAACGTTTACAGTTACCTTACCGCTGATAACGGCTTCGATACCAGAGACTTCAATGTAAGCCATTACAGGTAGGTTCACTACGTGCAAGAACATAGGCTGTACAGTCAACTCCATTGCGTTAGCACCGTTGCGGGTAGCAGGCATCATCAGAGTCAACTCAGGCTTCCATGCCATGTTACCAAAGTGCAGAGCATTAGCAACACCAGAAGTGTAGCTGGTCTCATCACCAAAGGACATGACAATCTTACCAGCCATACGGCTATCCAAAGTGGAAACCACTTTGAAGTTGAAGGCATCGCCCAGCAAACGAGTGTCGCCAGAGATAGTCAAGTAACGAGCAATCACAGGATCAGTACCAATGATTACGGTGGGTTTACCAGCCATATTACCAGTTACTGCATCAGCAGCAGCTTTGTAACCAGACTTCTGATACAGGCGGAAAGCCATATCGCGGAGCTTATTAACCAGTAGACCAGATACATCGTCAGCACGGTCAGACGACTTAAGGCTGTCAGTAGAAGCTACTGCATCAATAACTGCTTCCAGATAAGTAGGAGCAACCAATTGGCTAGCAGCACCAAACACTTCAGGAGAATCACCAGCAGCGTTAGCTTGGTTAGCATATTCCTTTAGAGTGTCACGGGCTTCAAGCAGCTTAGTTACAGCTTCGTTACTGGTACGAATACGAGTCGTAGTAATCAAAGTCGAAAGCAAAGAAGCATCGTTAGCATCAGTAGCGCCTACTGGACGCAAAGCAGTGATAGGTGGCAGAACTGGTACAGCGTACAAATAGTTCATTTCACGGGTATCAATCACTTGGCCACGGTTACGGCGGTTACTGTTGGTACGATAAGCGAGCAGATCGTAACCAATGACAGTAGCACCAATAAACAGATCAGCAATTGCTTTACCAGCGCCAGCAGCTACAGACACAACGTTACCAGCATCATCAAATACTTTCTCAACGTTAACAGGCATTGCGTTAATTTGAGTAGTACCTTCTTGTTGGTTGATCGAACCAACAACAGAAGTAGACAAACGAACACTGTGAGTACCGATGGCAGCTTTACCAGTCAGATCAGTAGCATCGATTTGCTTGGTAGAACCAGTCAGTTGCAACGCAGCAGTGGTGAAGTTCAGGTTCAGTTGACGAGCATTGCCTTGTACAGCAGCATTGAAGGTGGAAGTAGGGATGTTCAGCGTATTGAACTTAACTACATCACCATCTGCCAACTTAACATAAACAGCTTGCAGCTTAGCTGCACTGTCAACTGCGTCGGTTTCATCTTGCAGACCGGCGGCTACAGCAGCATCAGTTTGCGAAATACCTAGCAAGCTAAACTTCTTACCAACGGCCAAAGCACCAGTGGTGACAGTTTCACCGCCAATTTCAACTTGAGCAGTACCCACATCAGTTGCAAAGTATTGAGCCGAAACACCAGCGCGGTGAATAGGTACAATCTTGGTGATGTCGTTACGCAGGATAGTGTGGTCAATCGAAGCCTTGACAATGTTCTTACGGTTGAAGTTATTAACAGCACCAGAAATTTCACGACGAATAGTGTCGATCACTTCGATGAGTTTAACGTTAACCATGAAACCAACTTGATCAGGAGTCTGAACAACGGTTGGGAAGAAAGCTTCACCGAATTCGTCTTGACGAGCAGCCACAGCGTTATAAACCATAGAGTAAACCATGGCATTCTTGTTAGCACGTTCGTCGAATGCTTCCATAGAAATAGAACGACGATCCATGCTACCTTGTTGACCAGCCACAACTACAGTAGTCTCACTACCCATAGGGGACAGAGAAGCACCAGAAGCAATAGGCTTGGTCATGAATTCCATAGGAGCGGCAGCTTGCAAGCCAGCTACAACAGCGGCTTGCTCTTGAGCATAACTCAGACCAGCTACATCAGCAATACCAGTCAGCGAAGACTGCAATACTTGTTGCAGGTTTTGTTTAGCAGTTTCCAGATCACCCAGACGAGCTTCGCTGAAACCTTCCATGGCTACAACAGCTTTACCCAGGCTTACATCTACCATAGGTGCACCTTGAGTCTGAGACTTCAGGTGATCGACAACGGCGGCCAGACCTTGTTTCTTATCGGCACGGTTTAAAGTTAGAAATGACATCTTCTATTCCTCGAAAAAATATATTGAAAAGTTAGAACTGAAGTTTTAAGAGATACTCTTACAACAAAACTAAATATCGCTCAAAAAGAGGATATCTAGCTACAATATCGTAGTTATTGTACCCATACAATAGTTTCAAAACACTAGATATTAGCTCTTTACTATTGATACTAATAGTATCGGAGTTAAACATTTGTGGATAGACTACCACAAACAAAACTTCTGAATGATTATCTTTGATTTCAAAAGTTGTTTGATTATCTTCAAAAAGAGTTGTATCTGATAATCTTAAATGTGAATCTCCTTTATATAAGTTAAGTAAAGCTGAAATCTTATTAAACGCATCTGGATCTGATTTAATCCAGAAAGAATTTAAATAGTTTTCATTTTGTATTTGGAATACCAAATTATTATTTTGATTCAAATATAGAATCAAACTTAAATCTTCTAAAGAAAATTGATCTTTTATTTTAGACAAATCTAGAAAGTCTTCAAAAGATACACCTTTTCTTATCATAGAAGAATATATAAAAGCTGGTAAGAGAATTAACTCATCTTTCTTTACCAGAGTAAGAGTCTCTAGCATATTGATTTTATTTCCTTTTGTGTATAGATAGTAATTAATCAGATTATTTGTATGTTTAGTTTAACTTTGGCTTTAAAAAATAAATAACACATTAATCAATTGTCTAAGTAAAAAGAAATTTATTCTTTTTCTTATAAAGAATTCATTAAATTAATATTCAAACAAAGAGCCATTACAATGAACAGTACTCATTTGTTAGTTAAATGTATTACTTTACTCTATAGAGAAAGTCTAATACAAGAGAAAACAGATAACTCCAGTGATTTAGTTAGAACTGTTTTAGAGACTATTAAGTTACCAGAAGTATCTTTGAGTTTAAATCATGAAAGAGAAAAATTAATCTCTCTTAAAGAGACAGCTCTAAATATGTGTAATAATCCTTTGGATCATTCATATCCAAAAGAAGAATTACTACAAACTTTAAAACTAAATTGTTCTAACGATGAAAACACATATAGTGCGTTTGAGCAAGGTATTGAAAAAGATATGGATGAAGGTAGTTTGAAGAGAACTATCTTATCTATCAAGAAGCAAATTAATGATAATTTTAGAGATTCTAAAGTTATTGAAATAATTGGTAAAGCTAATTATAAATTAAAATTTGAACGTGATAAGATTAAGAATGTAAAAGAATTAGTAAAAGATTTATGCATTCAATTAGAACCTTATCAAATTGAAACCAATAGAACAGACCCCGCTATCGTAGGTAGTGTGGACATAGGGGATACAGCTAAGTTAGCTGAAGTATTTCAAGAGGTACAAGACACTGCTAGTTCTACTAGAGTATTAAAAACCGGATGGAAAGGTTTTAATAGGATGACTAACGGTGGTATTAGAAGAGGTGAGTTTGTTACTGTAGCTGCTTTACCGCACAATAATAAAACAGGTTTTACTTTAAGTTTATTTAGGCAAATAGCTGTAAACAATACTCCAAGTATGAATGATCTTAAAAAGAAACCTCTATTACTTAGAATTTCATTTGAAGATAGTTTATTATTAAATCTAGAGTTTTTATATAAGCTTTGTTTTGAAAATGAGACAGGTGAAAAAGCTGATTTGAAAAACATAACTCCAGAAGAGATGTCTGCTTATGTAAAAGAAAAAATGCAGGTAAATGGTTACCATATTAAACTAATGCGGGTAAATCCAAGTGAGTGGACTTATAAAGATATTCAAAATACTGTATTGGAGTTAGAGGCTAACGGATATGAAATTCATTTGTTAATGTTAGATTATTTACCTATGATACCAACAACAGGTTGTGAAGATGGTCCAATGGGTCATTCAACTAGAGATCTTTGTAAGAGAATGAGAAACTTTTGCTCAGCAAGAGATATTAGCTTAGTAAGCCCTTGGCAATTATCAACTACAGCTAAAACCATTATGCGTGAAGGACATGCTGACTTTGTGAAAAAATTACCAGGGGGTGGATACTACACTGGGTCGCAGAGTGTAGATAATGAAATAGACCTAGAAACATTTATTCATATAGAAAAAATGAATGGTCAAGCTTATCTTACTATACAGCGAGGTAAGCATCGTGGGGTTAATGACACACCAGATAAAAATAAATATATTGTTTTACCATTTCCTGATGATGGTAGACCTATACTAGATGATATAAATAAAGACTATGAAATCACTCTATCTAAAGTGGGCGGCGGTAGGATAGGGACTACTGAAGAAGTGCCATTCTTTTCTTTTGATGATCGTAAATAAATAAAAAAATAAATGTCATAATTACCTACAGAGATATTTAGTCTCTGTAGGTAATATGCTGTAAATTAATTCATCAAAATTTTCTTTGCTTTTTCAAAATCATTTAGTTGAAAACCTTTTTCAGAATTCGTTTGTACAAAATGATTGAGTAATTGTTCTTCGGTCATATCAGCATCGTCATCAATAATGACAAATGGAGTTATGCCTTGTTGAAATCTATTTGGATGAGTATCTAACCATCTTTGAATTTCAATACCTCTAATTGGATCATCAGCAAATCTTCCTGTGTTACCAATTACAAAGTCCCTACAATCACTGAATCCAGCCCATTGGAGAGCATTAATTACAGACTTATTACCTTGCAACCATCTTCCTTTAGATGGTCTAAAATCGAATTCTAGATGATCTATAATACCGGATCTCCATGATGATGAAATAACAATATCTGAATTAGTTTCTTTAACTAATTTTTCAAATAGTTTAACACATTCTGGAGATACAGTCATAGCCGATATATTACCCAAAGGGAACACACCTTTAGTAGATATCTCAAACGCATGGTCGTTATTTAGGACACCGTCCATATCTAAAAAGATGATAGATTTATTTAAGTTGGACATTTTTATTACTTTCTTTTAAATATTTTTTTGTTTAAAACAAAACATGTATTTCTTTTTATTAAATAATTATTTATTTTGTTTTCTTCTATAATTCCAATAAATTTCAATGAATAAATTAAGCTTTCAAAATCATATTGATTTTGTACAAAGATGCCTAATTTATTTATTTCATCTACTAAAATATCTGTGTCTATATTTTCTTGATGAGTAAAAGATTCCGGAAATAATAAAAGAAGTTTATCTTTATTAGAATTAACCCAAGAATAATCAAGTAATGTTTTCATAACACAATTTTTGAACTCAGTTGATTCGTGAATTAGTGTAGTGTTTACTTGTTCTTGAGTTAAATGATTTTTAAATATGTTAAACATTTTTACCCTTGCTTTTTACGTCATATTAGCTAGGGAATATTCCCTAGCTAATATGCTGTTTGTTAATTGATTGTTTTATTTTCTTTAAACTAAAGATCTCATATTTTCCATCTTTTTGAATAGCGTAACCATAAGAAGGATTTTTATTCAAAATTCTATTTGTATAATTCCTTACTTTACCATCAGTAGTAAATGTTTTATGTTCTAATCTAAGAATTTCATAATCCTCAGATACAGCGTAAATACATTCAAAACCGGGTAAGTAACAAATCCATGTTTTACCTAGCAACTTAAATGGGAATTGCCAATCTTTAGTTATTTGTTTATTCATTTATTCTTTAACTACAGTCAAGTGCCTTACTTTACGACCAGAAATTTGTGTATCTGGTGGTTTAATACCTTCTTGAACACTTGGTTGATTGAAAGAGACATCTAAAACATGAACATTATCTTTTGGTTCAGTAATGTTTACATTATTAGAATCTGAATTTACTAGGATTGGAATGAAAGGATATTGAGCAGCAAAATCAATTTCTTTAGCAATGATGACTAAACAATCTTCAAGTTTACTATATACAGTAAATTCTTTTTGATTAAACCTTGCAGTGAAAGAAATACCATCATCATCAACCGTAAGAGTACCGATTGCATCTGGATGAATATTAAACATCACCATTTGCTGAGCTTGCAAGGATGGTGGGAATTGAGTACTCTGTGTGTTTCTGATATAGACATGTGGTTTGAAACCATTATCTATAATCCAATTATACAAAGCATAAAAATGATAAGGAGTCAACGATTTAGTGATTTTAGACATTTAATTTCTTTGATTAGTTAAGAATCATTGATATAATAAGTGATTGTAAATATTTGGATTAAACTCTAATGATGATTACTTTAATATTCTTAGCTTTGGCTAAATCAATCATATTTTTAGTTCCATTACTACCATTCCAAAAAGCAACTAAAACATCTGCTACTTCCGCCATCTGTTTGTTTCTAATATAACCAGCTGATTTACCATGTAGGTCCCAATTAGCAGGATATCTTTCTAATGAAATATTGTTTTCATTAGCGTATTGTTCGCCTAATGAATCTGCTCCTCTAGCTGTACCAGAAATAATAGTGCCTATTTTTATATCTTTTTGTAAACTGTCAATTACTTCTTTAACTAAATTATAATTATTGAAATCTCTAGAACCAGCTATGAGTACTCTTTTAAATCCTAAATATTTTTCATTGAGAATAACAGACAAAGCATGAGCTTGATTAACTGGAGTAGTAGCAAAGAAATCACCTAGAATATAATTATGTTCTTTTACTTTATTGAATAAATCTAAAAGAAGATCATCTTTATCAATAGACCATTTTCTCCAAAGATTTAAATATTCAGTAAATAAATCCTTAGATGTATCTAGAGGTGGTTTACCTTTGCCTTCTTTTATAGAAGTATAACCTTTAATTCCACACTGGTAATGTTCTTCTATGCTTTTACCATCTGACATTATTGAATTAAAAGCTGAAAAGCGTTTGTCAGATTTTGAATTAATTTGATAACCTTCTTTTCTAGACCATGTTATTTTTTCATTCACTGTCTCATAACAGTAGTCCCATTCTTTTTTAGTAATTACTCTAACTTTAATATCCTTAAGTTGTGGACTCATTAGAGCATACCAGTCTTCATCTCTTTCTATATAAAGTTCTTGATCCCAAACAGTTGAATCAATTCTCTTATTTTGATAGTAAATGTTTACTATCAAATTTTTTGTTTCATTAAATTTAGTAAATGGAATCTTTATCATATTTAATTTAAAATACTCAATTGCTTTTAAAAGAACATCGCCGTGACAGGAACATGGTGAACAATAACAAACTAAGTCTTTACCATCAAGAGATAAAATATCTTCTTTAGTAATCAGTCCTTGTTTAATCTGATTCCATAACCAAACTTTATATTTGTCTATTACTTCTTGCCTACCACAATCTTTAGTAATTGGAAAAGGGTTTGCAAACTTAGATTCCTGTAAATTAAATTTACTATTTCCTCTTCCAATATAAATTGCATTATCAGGTATTATTTTACCAATATGGTAGAAGTTTAAGACTTTCATAATTATCACTAATCTAGATTTTCTTTAATTCTATTAAATTCAATGTGTTTAATTAAATCTCTTCTAAAAGTAACAAAACCTTCAGAGTGTTTAAATTCAAAAACATCAGATTGTTTAGAATAATACCACTTCATTAAATCTTTAAAAGAAAATTCCTCACTTGAATTTTTAAAACCTTTAATAGATCCATCAATAAAAACAACAGATATTTCTTGTGTTTTTACTTCTTTCTTTACTGTATTTAATTTTATATTATTAGCAAGTATTCTTTCTCTACCTGGCTCTACTAAAGAAAGAGTTCTTTTAGTGATATCTAAAACTAAACAATAACTTAATCCTTCACCTTTATAAAGATAATCAAAAGAATTCTTATCTGGATTGTTGTTTACAAATACTTTAATATCTTTGAATTCATCTAATAAATTCTTAGGTTCAATATTTTCTTTAAAGTTCTTATATTCATCTTTTAGCTTATTAAATTTATATCTAAAAATAAAATAAGAAGTTATAAAAACAATTAAACACACTAAAGTTATATAAATATTATTCATTTATAATTAATCCTAATTTTTGTCTTACAAGTAACCAATCAACACAAGATCTATTAAATCCTTCTGGTTTAATCAACGGACAACCAAAAGCAGCATCATCGATATATAATTCAGCATAACACTTTCTACTTGTAGTCCATGTGTGTTGTGTTGGATTAACTTGAATACCATATAGTTCTATATTGTTTTTATAGAACCAATCTACAGCAGCTTTCAATTCATCACCTGAACGCATTGTCCAAAGAATGAGTTTATGTCCTACTCTAACCATCTCTCTTAGGGTGGATACTGAATGCGGAGCGTCTCTTAAAATATGAGGATACGTGTGATCTATACACGTACCATCAAAGTCAATTGCGATAATCATGTTAATTAATTAGATTAATAGAACCAGGCGGTACGCCAGCTCTAACTTGATTTAATGCATTAGTAATATTCATATTACTAATATCTATAGCTGTTTTAATAGTATTGGACATCATACTTCCAGCCATTGCTACTGCTAGATTGTTAAACATTGTTGTATTAGATTCTTTTAGATCTACAGTTACTTTTGTAGTAAACCAAGTATCTAGTTCTTTCTTTAGTGAAGAATTTTCACTTTGAAGTAGTTCAGATACTTTTGGTTTAATATATGTATAAATTTCATTCCAAACCAATTGTCTAAATGGTGTCATTTTAGAACCAAATGTAATACAGTCCCTAGTTAGTTTCTTTTCATTACCATAAGAAGAACTTCTAGGGTTATAGTTTGGATTTTCTACTTCAATTTTACTTTCAGTAATAGTTAATAATTGTTCTTGTTCAAAGAAAGCATAGATTTCTTTATCTATATACTCTTGGATTTTATCTTGAGGAATCAATCCCATAAAAGTTTCAAGAACTTTTTCACGAAGAACATCTTTGAAGTTACTAGCTAATTCAATATTACTCATTTTTCACTACTTTCAAGTTTAGGAGTTTCTTTTAATTATATCTGTCATCCTTTTACAAGATGGACAAACACCACAGTTGTTTTTAGTATCACTTTCACACCACGTAATATTCTTTTTAAGAACAGGTAGTAGTAAATCGTATAAAGACTCTTTCTTAGTCTTACTAAACGGAAATAATAATTCTGGTAACTTCCTATTACATATAGAGTTATAAGAATTATATATAGATTTTATATCATCTATAAAACTAATAGCGTCATCATTCATTACGTATGCTAAAGCTACGTAATTATGATCAGTTACATATTTAAGTATATTAAAAATATGACAAGGTACTTGGGCTAACATTAATACATTTTGTCTATTTAATCCACCACCTAAAACAGGATCTTCCGTTAAGGTAAAAGAATATCTAGAAAAATACTGTTTAGTCATTTTCCTAACAGCATTAAGTTGTCTAATATCTTGTTTATTATTATTTAAATTAGTATATAAAGCTTCTACTGAATGACCATCTATTAATAGTTTATAAATTAATGCAGTAGAATCTAGTCCACCGGACCAAGGTATTAAATATTTAGCCATATGGTTAATCTAAATTTATTTGTTTAACACATCTACCACAAACCAAACGATATTGATGTTTAATACATTCTAAATATTCATATGGCATAGAAGATCCACCGCCTAAGCGAATATGACAATTAGGATTTAATTCATTAGCTGCTTGTAGATATAAAGACTTCTTTACGCTATCTTTATTATAAAAGAATAATTCATCTGAATTAAAATTTATATTAGACAATTCTTCTTTATATTTATCTAGGTCACTTGTTCTTGCTCTACCTAGTAAATTTGCTATAAAGACAAACATTATTCATCCCAAATTAACGTATCTGCTTTACCAGTAAATACCATCCATGCTTGCTTTAATCTATTTTTTAAAGTATCGCATGTATAATTCATTGGTCTAGCAGGAACCCAAATAGTCTTACCTCTGACATTGTCAATTACTTTTGATCTTAAAGATGTGTGCTCTTTGATAGATTGAGCTGTATAAATAGACATTTTTTATTGAACCCCTAATACCATATTTTTACAATTAGTAATAATAGTTTCTGGTGTAAAAACGCTGTTATTAACTAGAGAGATATTTTTTATACATTCATTAATATTTTCAGCTTGTGTAGATGTAGGAGTAACTGCTTCTGATGTTGAATTTCCACATTTATTATTACATGCAGTTAAAAACAAAACAACAAATAAACTAATAAGAGTTTTCATTTTAACACTTAATTAATAGTTTCTACTGGTAAAGCTGGTTGGTTTTGATATTTACCACCAGTGCCGTTTCTTTCATTATAGGCTACCTCGCAAGGCATATTACCCTTGTGAAATACAATGGCCATTATACCCATTCCAGACCACACTCTAATCGGGAAAGGTGAACAGTTTGACATTTCAATAGTAAGGATACCGGACCAAGAAGCTTCAACAGGAGTAACTTTAGCGTCCAGGCCGACACGAGCTAAACTACTTTTAGCCATACAAACACCAGTTAGATCTCTAGCCATATTGAGATGCTCAACCGCATGACCTAATACAAACTGACCAGGCATTATATCAATGTAATCTACATCTAAAACATCAGTCATTAACCCACTGGTTGGGTTTCTCGTAGCCAGATCAATAATTTCAGAATCCCCATCTGGAAAATCAATAGGTTTTCTAAATACTTTAAAATTACGACCTAGTCGAATATCGTAACTATAACTAGATAGACCATAACTTGGAATTGGTTTACCGTTTAGTTCTTTTACAGACTGTTCAGTAAAAGGCGTGATCAAAGGTTTCCAATTTATCAAATCAGAATCCTGTACGTCACGATAACCAATCCAGCGTTCATTGATAATAGATTCTGGAAATTTAGAACGAGCTTCCAAATAAGAACTAGTACCAAACATTTGCTGGTTTTGCATATCTACAAATTCTTTTACATTATCATGAATGAAAAAGTTTTGTACAATAGGTTTGTCTTTATCTCCAGCATAAACTACAAACTTTGGTTTAGTGCATAGAGCTTTAATTTCACGATCAGATAGAATACTCACGATTAGTTCCTTTTAGTAAAAAATGTACTTAGACATTTTATTGAAATCGGTATTCAAAATACAATATTAAATACTAAAAAATTACAGCATAAGACCTCTATAAACTAATTAAAGTTTATAGAGGTCTATGACTATAGCCAGTTTAATACAATTAACCACCACCAGCTCATCGGTAGCTAGGAGACTTTTCAACTAGATAAACATTGTATCCAATTTATTCTAATCTACATGAACGAAAAACCCATCCGCGTTCATATTATTTAACAAGTTAATATTTCTACTGTATTTTTAGAATAGTTATTTTTCCAATGATCTTCTCCAGCTATCCATAAAACTTTACCTTTTTGCCATGATAAAGGATATCTAGTTTGTAAATGTAACCAAGTTTTAGTAATACTAAAATCTTCAGTTATTAAAAATCCACTAAGTTTTACTTTATTTGGATTTTCACCTACCCATTTCTTTAGTACTCCATTAGGATCACCTAAATCAATAGCTTCTGATGTAAGATGACACGAGTTTGGATCAGCTCCTGGTGTAGCAGAATTTACGCTTACTGGTCTCCATCCAGAGTTTACTTTAGTAAAGTTAACATTTAAACCATCTTCTTGCATATAGCGAAGTAGTTTATTAGTACAATCTACAGTATACGCTGCATTTTGTCTAATATCGTTTGTTAGCTCTTTAGAGTATTTGATTTGTCTACCAGCAAAATAATCTTCTAAAGTAATTTGTTTCATCTGAAAGTGCCTTATGTAAAAATGACTAAATACATAGCATTTCTTTATCATATTACACAATGCAACAATTTTTATTTTCTACTTTAGATAAAGTTGTTTCTATTATTTTTTCTATGATAGACCATTTACCATTAGCTAACCCTGAACCAATCATTGGAAAATAAACAGTATTTATGTTTCCTACGTGACACAGAGTATTTATCTTAGTAAAAGATTCAAATACAGCATCATAGGAGATATATCGTCTACTTGGATCTCTACCTATAGAAGACTGATTAAATGCATGAATCACATTTAAATATTTATTTTCATCTGCTACAGATATGTGAATATCGCCTAGCGAATACTTAGAGTAATTATCCATATAGTCTAAGTAAACACTAGGGTACTTATATCTGATTTGTTTAGCTATCCCAGCATTAAATAACCCAAGAGTATTTACTCCGTGAATTATAACACCTTTATTAACAGATAACAAATCTTGTTTAAGATACTTTATTTTCGTCACGATTAGAGAGACTAAATACTGTACTATCCAGATACTTTTTAATACATCCAAAAAACGTAGTTCTTTCTACATATTCTTCAGATTTATTAGATTCTAGATTATCTTCAATCCAAGTATATGCTTCTTTTTGAGTATTAAATTTTTCAATTTGATAAATATATTCAATAGATCCAAATTTATCTACTCTTTGAATTTGTTCTGATTTATGAACCATTATAAAGTTACCTGGATTAGTAACTGTATTTTCAATTTCAATACACCAAGAACTACCTAGATACACTACTCTGTATCTAATAGGTTTAGCGGTAGACATTATTCTTACCTTTAGAGAAAATAATTTCTTTAACATTATAAAGCATTTTCTGTTTATCATGTAGAGTATCTATCAGTGAAAGATCCACTATATAGATAACTTCACTATCTGGATTGTGGATCAGATCTTCTGCATCAATTAACTCTGGCGCATAAGAAGCAATTTCATTAAACTGATCCGATCGAAGAGTAGCTTCAAATACAAATACTTCAAAGTCTTCTCCTACGATCTTACCTTTTTGACTCCATTGATCTTCATCGGTGACAGTACCTGTCTCTTCTAGAAACTCTCTAGTCATTGACTCAATAGCGGTTTCATGTCCTTCCATATGACCACCGACGCCATTGAGTTTTCCTCTTTGAAAATCTGGATGAGATTTTTGGATTAAAATCAGTTTACTTTTATGCTTCGCAAAACCAAGGCAATACACTTTTTATCCTTTTAACTTTAAAGATTAATTCTAGTTGCTGAAACAATAGACCATTCTTCATATTGAAACTTCAAACAGTCGTTATTCACCATCTGTTGAATTTGAAGTTGTGCTTTAAGATCTTCTGTAGTCACCCAAGAAATATCTTGTAATTCAATTTGTTCTTTTTCAAATTTTAATTCAGTACAATCAATAAAGAACTGTATACCGATTTTATTTTTGTTTTCTTCACTTGTAGCAGCATCTGGCATAATAAAAGCAGCTGTATCAGTAATAGTACTGATCATAGTTTCTTCTGATATACCAGTAATACCAAGTTGGTCTTTTAGTAGATCAATAGAAAATCTAGCAACATGGGTAATTAGATCTGTATCAGGTGTTTTATTAACGTACTCACCAAAACCAATTACTCTGGTATTGGTAGTATTATTTTTCCTGAAAGAAAATACCTCATCTTTCCCAGAATGAGGGTTAGTCATGTGTAGAACAATATATGGAACAATGAATAAAACATCAGGATCTTGTAGATTACTCATAAGTAAATTATATTCACTAGGATGATGTTCAATTTGAGATTTATGAATAGATAACATTTTTTAACTTTTATAAAGGTTTTTGCGAGTTGGATTAAATTCACCTACCAAATTTCTAAAAGGTGGCGCGTTTGATCGAGTTGAACTAAATACAAAACAAGAGAATCCTTTATTTAAATAATCTTGTCTTAGTTGTTCTAGTTCTTTAGGTGATTTATTTTTAAATATTTCTACTTGAGAATCTTTGAATCTTTCTAATGCAGTTTTATACGAATGATTATCTTGTACGATTACGATTTGATTAACTGATGACAATTTTCTTACCCATTACTTTTTCAAAATCTTTTTGTAATTCAGAAGCTACCTTATAAGCTTCAAACAAATTAGACATACCACTATTATTGGTAGATAATACAGTAGAATCTTTTAATCTAACTGAACCTAAACAATAAGAGTTCATTGGTTTAGTTACAGCTTTATTATACCTATTACTGTAATGAATTAGAAGAGAATTTATTTTATTATATCTTTTAATTCTTTTAGGATTAAGTTCTTCTTTCAAATTCTGACCAATAAAACTAATTAAAGTATTAGTGAATTCATCAAATACTATTGAAGCTTTAGTCAGTTGTGATTGATTGACTTTTTGTTTATTAAAATTCAAAGAGATTAGAGTTTGTTCTAATTCATTAATTAGAACTTGATATTTAAGTATGAATTCATTTAAAACATGGTCTGTTTTAAAGACATCTAATACATGGTGTTTTATTTTGTTTAACATTTTGAGTGGTGGTTGAGTGAGTGGTAATATTCAGTGAATTTAGATGCTTTATGTTATTAGTTTAAAAAATAAATAAAAATAAAAAAGATCGGTCTAGAAATCAACAGTAATTAAACTATTAAATTCTAGACCGACATAATGCTTTTTGATAAGCAGCAAGATGATGCAATTAGCATCCCAATGCTCACAGATTTAACTATAAGCATTAGGTGGTAACTGACCGACGACAGGACCGGACTAGTTGTCCGAGTCTTCACTCTCACCTCTCAGGATGACCTTTTAAAGATATTATTCAATTGCACTCTTGACTTTAGTATTCCTACTAATCATCAAAAGTACAAAAGGTTAATATCTAATTTTACTTAAATATAAACAGATTAAAATTACTCTAATTGAGGTTTGAAGTAATATCTAATAGATAGCGCCGCTTGGTTTGAGAGTCAAGGGGTTACCTTGATCTCAATAGTGTAATATGTGACTGAAATAATTTAGAATCGAAATTTATAGCATATTAGCCTAGGATAATACCTAGGCTAATATGAAGTTAGTTAGTTACCATTTAGTCCAAGGTGGAGTAATGATTTTACTTTCTTGAGATATTGTTTTTTCTGGTTCTAAAGAACATCCTGCTTTTCTAGAAATAGATTTAGCATTTTCTAAAACAGTTTTATCATTAAAACTTTCTTCCCAATCCCACCCCCACTGTAGTAAGGCCTGCTTTTGGACTAGTCTATGATCTTTGTTTTTGGACTTAGGATCAGCGTTTATTTGACCTTGATGTCTGGCAACAAATGATCTCCATCTGTTAATTTGCCATTCGTCTTCTTTATCTAATCTTCTTCCAAGATAGTAATTTATATACCAAGCAAACCAACCATTAGGGTCTGTTTTAATCCAACCGTTTTTCTTCCATACAGAAAGAGGTTGTCTAGATTTTACTCCGAAGTGATTTATAGTAGGATCTGGATCATCTTTAGGACCTAGTACTTTATTAATCTTTTTCCACTCAGATGGAATTCCTTTAATATTGTTAATATACTTACCTTCAAAAACACCTAATTTGAGCATTTCTTCAGGGGTATAACTAGGACCAAAAGATCTATCCCAAGTTATTTCTTTAGACATGATTTAAAAATCTACTTCAATAACTTCATCTTTAAGATCATCTACTACAGCACCTAAAAGGTACTGTGTAGGCCTATCTTCTTGTGGAGACCCTTGGGTATCACCTGAGTTAATCCATTCCTCTATGAACGATATAGGGTTCTTCTTGGGTAGTTCGTGTTCAGGTTCAATAGCAAAGAAAGAATAAACTTCTTTTGCATTATAGAGTACCCATTTTTTAGAAAGTTCAGCATCTAAACCAACTAAAGATCTCTGGTATGTGTTAGTGTTTTCAATTCTACCAAATAGTGTATCAATCCAACTAAATTCTGTATTCACTACTGAATCAATCAATAATTTAATTTTATCTCTACACTGACTAAATGCCATCAAACCTTTATCTGTTCTAAGCTCATAGTCAAGAATAATACGATCACCTTTAGAATGGATCTCGTATTCATCCTGACAGATCTTTTGCACAATAGATCCAATAGGTTGGAAAAGACCACTATCACAAATTGCAAATGTAATAGCAAAAGAAGCCATGAATTGGATTCTCTCTAAGACATACAGAGCACAAACAAACATGAAAATACTATTGTATACTTCTTGAGAATTTTTATCTACTAAACCTAAAGCCAGTTTATGTCCAACATCATGAACTTCAGACATGATATCAGATATAACTGATACGCGTTTTAATGATTCAGTAACCTGTAGAATTTCTTGGAATACTTCATCTGGATTATCAAATGAGGTTCTTACAATTTCAGAATATGCTAAACTATGAACTACTTCGTTATCCTGAACCCTAGTCCAATAAGCTGTTAATTCAGAAGAAGAAATGAAAGGAGATGCAATACCAAGTAAACTTCTAGCAGCAATAGAATCAGCTTCCCATTGCCAAGCTAGAGTCATGATCATCATATCTCTGACATCCTTAGGACATGTTTTAAATTCTAGATTACACGATGTATAATCTTGCTCATTCTCATCCCAATCGAGAGCTTTAAGTTTCTTATAAAGTTTCCATATTTCAGGATATGCTTTATTAATAGAATCAAACAAACCAGGATCTTGTCCTAGAAATAAACTAGGTGTTTTATAATCTGTTTTGTTTGTATTAAATATCTTACTGTTAATTTCACTCATGTTAATTTTTCAATCAAAGTAAAGTTGGTGTTATTAAGTTTTTCTAGTAGCTCTTTGTCAGGGTTATCTAGATCTACTAATTTTCTTTCTGCTACAAGATCTTTAGATTCTATATTTGCTTTGGGAAATTCTGTTTTTAAAAACTTTTCTAACTTGTTTAATAATGTAGATTTACCTACACTGATACTGCCAGATACCGTAATTACAATAGAGGACATTTTAATTACCTTTTGATTTATAGCAAAATTAGCTACTCCAAATAGGAGTAGCTAATATGCTGTTTAGATTTAAAGAGTACACGCTCCGCTAGAACATCCAGCTTCAGTTTCGTTAACGTCTCTACTTTGATCAGCCGTTAAACTATTTACGTAATATCTAGTTTTAACTCCGTATTTAGCCATATGTAGGAAACTCTTAATTATCCTATCTGTACTAATTTCAATGTTAACACTTCTATCAGCGTACTCATCTGCACTGATGGCTTGATCTGTCCATTTTTGACCAACTGCGTAGCATTCGATCATATCCAAATAAGGTACGTTCCAAGCTAACTCATATTGATCACCAATAATATCAGAATCAATAGCACACCAATCAATGGCGTTACTAACGTCTTTTTTCTTCAAGAATAGACTACGAATAGGATACATACCGTTAGGTGCTCCTGAAGCCTTTGAAGAGCTTTCAGTAGGCATATGTGCTATCAAAGCAGAATTACGAATACCACCATTTGCAATGATCTCAGCGCGTAAAGTTTCCCAATCGTAAGTATGTGGTCTATTTACAATCTCATCTACTTTTCTATTATAGGTATCAATAGGTAACCAACCTTCTGGCCATTTTGTTTTATGCATCCAAGGAGCATTACCAAGTTCTTTACCTAGTTTTAGAGAAGCTTTAATAACAAAGTAAGCGTGACGCTCAAACACTTTATCAATTTCTTCTTTACCTTCTTTAGATGAATATTTTATATTCTTTCTAGCAAGATGAGTAGCTAAACCAATAATACCAATAGCGGCATTGAGTCTATTCTTAGCAGTATACCCAACATGAGGTAATTCATAGTGGGCTAAATGAATACATTTATCAACCATCTTCAAAGCGTAATAAGCAGCATTTTCATATTGCTCATCAGTCATCTCAATAGCTACGTTAATAGCACCTAAAGAACACAACGCAACTTCAGGAGATACTTTCTTATCTACCACACTACTAACGAATATATCACCAGCATAAGGATCAACAGCGGCATCACCTACTTGTAAATCACCAGCTTGAATAAATAAACCATTAGAGAGTTTAACTTTTTGTGTATACTTAAGTTGTAATTCTTTAACCTTAGCATCAGGGTGATCATTTATAATTTTAATATAACCAGGATCGTCTTCGGTATAAAGATCTTTCATGTTCTCATAAGGCGCTGTAGGTTCAGTGATCTCAAGACAGTTATGGGTAAGAACTCCATTAAACACAGCACTGTTTTTAACAGGTTCGTTTACGCAATAAGTATCAGATACTCTACCCAAATCTTTAACTGTGCATACTCTCAAATGAGCAGCGGTCAATGGATTTCCATTTTGATCTGGTAATTTATAAGGTGCAATGATATCATTATACCTCAGCTCAGTTGTAGTTTTAACGACCACTTGATCTGTTTCATCATCCAGAACATACCACTTGTGATAAGGAGTAGCATCAATGATAATCCTCATACCTAGACTGACTCTAAGTAGTTTTTGATTCTCACCGGTTTTAGCTACTTTAGACAATGACCATTGTTCACCATTCCACACTTCTACTTCTTGACCTGCTAGAGCTTTGATTTCTACTTCACCATCTTTAGTAAGTAGCATTGTTTCAGGAGCCACGCATAGGTTAGAAGAATGAATAGGGTCTTTGAAAGGTGTGTGTTTATTAATTTCATCCATGAAAGCATAGTACAAAGTACCTACTTCAAAAGACTGAGTACCTATCTTATTTAGAAGTTTTCTTGCGCTAACGTACTTCTTAAGAAACCCTTCATCTTTTTCATATTTGTTATATATCTGCTCAAACAAAGCAATATCACCAGAGAAGAAAGCCTCGTTTAGATCAGGTGCATTATAAGCATTGAATAAAAAGATGTCTTCATTCTTTGCTACCTTCTTAGCAAAGAGTTTATTAAATTGCGAAGCAAAGTGAATGTCTCTGTTTTTCTTATCTTCTGTGCTTCTTGGATTTTGAAGCATTGAAATAGTTTCTACTTCAGGATCGAAAGAATTAAAATAAGAAGTACATGCACCGCCTCTTCCAGCTTGAATATTGGCGCAAACAGCAGAAGCTAAAGATTTAAAATACGGAAGCTTTCCCTGATGCAAAATTGCCCCACCTCTTACTTTATCACCAGCAGATCTAACATTCAGATGTGATCCAATACCAGCAGACATATAAGTCATTGTGTAAGCTATGTGATCACCAATAGCTAAAGACTTAGCAGTATCTCCAACTGTATAGAGGCAGCAGCTAGCGTATCCATTATGTTCTGTTCCTAGATTAATATAATTAGGACTTGGTGCATTAATTACAGACTGACTAAAGTTCTTATAATAGTTCTCTACATCTTTAATTTTATTTTGACTATTTTCATCTTCAGCAAGAGCCATGGCCATCCGCATAAAAGTATACTGAGGTGACTCAAATTGCTCGTTTGTAGATCTATCTTGAATACTGTATTTTTTCCTGATTTGAGATATCTGAAAATAAGCCAATTCAAAATCTTTAGAATGATCAATAATCTTTTCAATTTGATCTAATTCATCTTGAGAATAAGATAACTTCTTCATCAAGCATTTATCTACTAGTTTCTTTTGTAGCTCTTGTACTTTAGGCATAGAGTCACCATAAAGTTCTTTATGCGATAGTGCTGCGTACAATCTACCAGCCATTAGGTTGTGTGCCCAATCTTTCTTTTGAACACATGCATCAATAAGTTTCTTTTGAAGTTCTTGAGAGGAAATAGTTTCACCACAAGACCTGACAGCATCCATCACTACATCAGACCAATCTACTCTATCTTTTAAATGTTTACTAGCCCACTGGCTCCATCTATTTAATTTTTCTGGATAGAATGATTCTGTAGTTCCGTCACGTTTGATAATGCTTTTTAACATTTTAAATGAATCCTGTTTTTGAATAAATAACTGTTAGACATTCAATTTTGCTTAAATTATTTTATTAGTGGTTTAACTACAAAAAAATAATTTATAGCATATAATCCATATTAGAGAGCTACCCCTAATATGGATTATTTTATATTTTAAGACTCTTCTTTATTTGCAAGATAAGTCAACATTGTATTAATTTCGTTCTCTACTTTAGTCTTATAAGACTGAATCGCTTTATGCAAACAGTAGTAAGACAGGTCTGTAAGAGAGTTAAACTTCCAGCCTTTATAGTTTACAAAATCAACAATGAAATTATCACAAATCAAAGTAGCAGGACGATCAGTAGCAGGTAGCACAAAGAAGACATCTTCAAAATCAAGAAGTACTTTCTTAGCATCTGGATCATTGATATCCAGATCAAAATTAGATTTAAGCTCAGAAGTAATACTGGTTAGAACTTTCCTCAAACCCTTTTGAAGATCCATTAGAAAACGAATTTCTTTATGGATTTTAATCTTATCCAAGTCTTTAGATTCTGATATAAAATCAAAATAAGAAACTTCGAGAATTTTGGCTTTAGATGCAATTAGAGAAGTCATTTTTAAATTTAAGAATTGATTGTGTTAAAAGGTGATTGTGTTTCTTGTGTATTTACTTTTGCTTCATCAGTTAAAATTTTATCATTGGTGTTTGTTTCTTTATCTGACTTATTTTTACCAAAAATAGAATCGTAGTTATTACGATAAGCTTCTGTTACAACACGAGTTGCAATAGTATCACCCGTAATGTCATTAACTGCCATGATTAATTAAACTCCTAGTTCTTTCAATCGTAGATTTTTATTTTCAATAAGTTTTCTATATTGCAACCAATTAACTAGATTAGAATTAAATCGTTTATCGATGATCTCTAAACACGTTTGTGCTTGGTGTTCTGCTGGGCTTGCATGAATTGGTTCACTTCCTACTAAATCATCATGTAGTTTAATATCCTTTTGAATATCTGGTTTACTTCCATCGTGATTCATATAAGACACACGAGCGCATCGAGCCACACTTATTTTTAGACAAGTATCAATATCGTTATTTTGTTTTTCTTCATCAGTTACATATGGTAGGTGCCACTGTCCTGAAGACAGCTCTTGTGCTTGTGTAGAATTAATAGCGTCTCTCATTTTACAAGCAAGCTCTTGAAACTCTGCTTGTGCTGAAGGATGGCATCTAAGAGAAAATAAATTATTCCATTCAGTAGCAGTAGCAATTACTTTAATATGGTGCCATGGTTCCATAACGCGATTAACTACTTGTTTATGAATATTGTATTCGTTAGCCCAACGTAGAGCATACTTAGCATTTATATTAGCTAATTCCACCCACTCTTCATAAAACTTATTTTTAACTTCATCAGGTACTTCATTACCTGGTTGCATACCTGGTTGATTTTGACCAACGCTAACAAAGAAAGCCGGATCTTCAAGAGCCATAGCAGTTAATTTATTAACTGGGATAGCACGAGATGAAGAAGCGTTACGTGAAAGCACTCTATGAGTCATGATTTCAGCATGAATAAATCTAGGATAGGTCAACTCAATAGTAGTCAACTCTGGTGCATTAGGGTTATTTATATTCTTACTCTTAAGAATAACTTTAGCTTCAATTTTCATTCGATTTCCTTAGTTAATAAAATTCCAATTATCATATCCTATTAATTTTTTAGAACAACGATTATAAACAGTATTATAATCTAAGCCTAAAAAATCAGCAGCATCACCACAGCTTCTATATACTACTCCATCTATAGAAACATTTCTAGCTTTATTTCGTCTAACTTCAGTTAATGTATTAATGTGCTCTTGAGATTTAGGTTTACCTAAATTTCCTTCACTTATTTTCTTCTTTACGTCTTCCGCCATTTTATAACCTAGTAAAGAAGATATTCCTTTTTGTGCAACTCTCGCGTCTTTAGCTATATTAAGAGAAGGTTTGTTATTCAAGTGAAGATCGTTTAATAATTCTTGTTCTAGATCAAATGCTTTATCTCTAGATTCTGTATGAATAATTTTTAACTCAAAATTTGGATCTGAATTAAAAGCTTCTTGTAATAATCTACAACCACTTTTATTTTTCTGTAATTTACTTATATGTGATTTAATTCTAGTATATAAATCATTGGTACTACCAACATATACTTTGTCAGTAGATTCCTGTTTTAAAATATAAGTACCTGGTTTTTTATTATTTTCAACTTTTGATAAGTTTGGAAATTTAGATATCTTTACATTATCTAACATGTTTATACGCTTTTATGTCCATAGCCTACATAGAACTTACCTAAGCTTTCTTTATGCTTCTGAGCGCCTTCGTCTGAATCAGGTAGCCTGTCTTCAATACTACCTACATCACGAGAATATTTTGCTGCTAGCATAGCTCTTACTTCTGGATCAAATTGATCAGTTAATCCGGCTAGAATTTTCATTTTGGTTCCTTTTGTTTAAATGAAGAGTCATATAGACAGACTAAATTAGTCTGTCTATATTTATCACTTACGTTTCAAATACTTATCCTCACATGTGAAACGTTTATTATTGAAGTCAATCACCTCAATTTTAGTCTCACTAATATATCTATATTTAACTACTTGCATTACTCCGTCTTTATCGAGCACGCCTTCTTTATAAGGAGTAAAAGATTTTTGTTCAGTTTGATATGACATTTTTAAATTTAATAAGAGTTTAATGATCAGAACAAAGGTTTATTCATTGGACATAGTTCACCTTGTTCACATGCATTATTGCAGCAGAAATTATTTCCTGATAAATAAGTAGATAATTTCCAAGGTGTGGATTTTTTAACCGATGAGAAAACAGGTAATTTAAATGATTGTTCAAAATCATGGTCAGTAGATTTAACTACACCAATACAACAGAAATTTAGAAGATCTAAATTATGTACATTATTGAAAACATTCACACAGTTTTCAAAATCAGCATTTGTTTTAACAACATAAGTTAAATTATTTTGTTTAACAACAAAAGGTCTTTGATAATTTAAAGCCAAATAATCATTATTCTTTTTAATAAGATATTTATAAGGAAACCAAAGAGTGCATGATAGAAGAAATATCAGTAAGACGACATCGATTGACATTTTGTATCCTTCATTAAAGTTTTAATTCTATCTGGAAAATTCAGATGAAACGCCTTTGTGTTCATCCACCTGGTTTTATATTGTTGAGATTGGAGTTTATTGATGAAGATTCTAATGTCGCCTTTATCATAAACAGATAATCTATTTACAGTATCTGAAATCACTAAAAGAGGTATACAGTTAAGAGTATCTATCAATACCTTCTTACGGTCATCAGGAGCTGTTTTAGCAGCTCCTTTCTTAATATACCTAACCAGCCTATCGACTGAAGTAATTTCTTCTTCTGAGAACGTTTGGGAGTTTTTCTTAGTATCAAATTGTTTCATTAACTCATTGACTTCTTTTGCTGTCAGTTTGAAATTAGATACAAATAAAGCAAAGAGCGTTTCTCTAATTTCTCTTTTAGTTAATTTCAAATATTCAGCACCTTCAATAAAAGTTAAACAAATAATGAAAGAACCCAAAGGAACTGTTTTATTATTTAATTGATAAGCTTTATATAGATTATCTAATTTATACAGGGATAGTACAAATTGAAATTCTTCTTCTGAAACTAATTCATGAAGTTTATATTTTTCAATGTGTTCATTTACTTTACTTGTAAAGTCTACTTTATTCATTTGTTTTTCCTAAAGGCTGCTATTGTTTCAGAGAGTGTTAATTCAGTTGCTTTTGATGGTATAGTTGTTTCTTTTATTTCATCAACAATTACTGGAGTAGTATTTTGTTGTACAACAGGCGTTTGTGTTGAAATAAAACTAGTTTCTTTATTGTTTATAATTTTACTTAGTAGATCATTTTGAATTTCAAACATGATTTTGAAATCTCTAATAATGGATTCTATTTCAGACTGTTTTCTTTTCTCTAGAGAGAACAATCTGAAATATAAATGAATTATACTAACTAAACATAAACAAACAATAAATGCACTGATAATAAATAGTTGATATGTATCCATTTTTAAACAGAACTTAATTTAGATCTGATTAACAATTCTAAAGCATCTGCTTTATCTTTAGATTTTGAATCAATATGTTGAAACATTCTAAGAATATCTTGTTTTTCAGAATAGGAAGCTACAGTTATATTTGAGGCTATTCTTTCAGTAGCTAAGAAATTAGATCTTTGATTACTTTCAAAATCTTTTTGATAAGAAGCTACGGTTCTTTTAAGATCTTTTTTATTATTAACTACTTTTGAATAATAATCAGTAGCCCCACCTGAGTACTTGGCCAATGCTTTACTTAGATTACCTTTAGATAAATCAATAAATTTTCTAAGTACAGTAACCCCTACTTCTACACCAACATATTCATTATTTAAATTTCTTCCTTTTACTTCTTCAGGATGCCATTTAGCAATAACTTGCATATAACCTTTTGCATTGGCAAAAGATCTTGCATTTGTATCAAAACAAGATTCTTGTTTAATCTGGCCTAAGACAAGGTGAGGGTCTAAATTATGTTGTTTAGAGTGAATATAAACCAATTGAATTAATTTATCCACATCACCTGTTGCGTCTTTGCAACGGTATTTAGTTACCCAATCATAAACTGCTTTATATTCAGCTTGAGGAATATTAGCATTAAGTTTATAATCACTTTGTTTAGTATTTGCCGTAGAAGCAAACACAATAAACAAAATAAATGTAAACGTTTTAATAATGTTTTTAAACATTTTGATTTCTCCAGTTATGGTATTAACACAAGACTATAATGAGTGATTGAAAAAATCTAGTTTAGATTTTTTAATTATACTCTTTAATGATGTTGTGTTTAACAATTTCCTTTTGACAAAGAATCTAACATGATTAAGAAAATAAAAGATATTTTAATAAAAATATTTAGTAATAAACAAACCGTTGATATGGATAAGAAGGAAAATAAAATCAATTATCAACAAAATGATATTTTATCTATATTAAATAAAAAAATATACAGTGTGGCTGAACACGATGGCTGGGCTAGTATTAATTTAGAAGAAGCTATTCCAAAAGAAAACTTGGTAGTGATCGTACAAGAGCTTTTAAAGACAGAAAGTGAATGGATAGATAAAATTCCAATTGCTTGGTTTAGAAATATTGGTTGGTTTAATAATACACAATTATTTTCTTTTTCTTACAATATAAAGAACAGTAAGAAAGATGAAACTCATGAAGATATATTACTAACTAAAAGGCTATTGACTGTGTCTTGTATTTTGTATAAATTCAAATTACCATTAAATTTAATTCAAATAGATCACGATACTGTAATAATTTTAGCTAAGTATATCATTATCACTAAATTATACTGGATAGATGCAAATACCACTCTACCAGGAACCAGTAAAGAACTAGTGAGTGTACCTAATTTAAATAATACTGTTAAGAAAGTATTAAATAATACATTTTTCCAATACACTATAAATAATTTAAATGAGAAAAATAGATGGCCTAATTTTATTATTCTTTATGAAGGTATTTTAAATAATGAACCAGAAGACTCTACTTTAAAATACCTAACTCTTTTTCAAATGAAGAAAGTAGTTTCTTCTTTACTGCTTTTAAATAAGATAGCAATTCCCAGAGACTACATTCACTTGGATATTGAGGTCTTAGATTACTCTAGAAACGTGGACTAATAAATTATGAATACTGATAAAAAATACTTTTCAACTTTAGGAAGCGTGTTAGCATTTAAAATAACACCAGACACCAGAGATACCAATAAATGGCCCCAGTGGTTAAAAAATAAATTAAAACAAAACGATACATTTGAAAACGATATAATTTATTTCGATAATGATTATTTACATGTATCTTCTAGTTTAATTGGTAATAAAATAATAAATAACGGACACTATATTATTCAAGATCAAAGAGGTCGTCTGAACAAAATAGTAGACTATGTATTTGAAAAAGATTACGTAGAGAACTAAAATGAATAATTTATACTTCTTTACTGGTGCAGCTTCTACAGGTAAAACATCTGTTATAAATGAAGCTAAAGAAATGTTTAATGACGTTTACATACAAACATCTATTACTAGAGAGTTTTACAAAAAATCAGGTATTGCTAATGAATTAGAAATACAAAACTATTCTGTAGACGAAAAGAAAGATTTTCAATTAAAGATGCTGGACTTCTATGTGGAACATACTTTAAAAGAAACTAATAACAGTAAATCACATTGTATTATAGACAGGTCTCCTATAGACTATTTTGCATGGACTCTATACATGTGTCCTCAGTTAACTATAAATGAATATAAGCAAACAGAATCTAAAATAAATTATTTCTTTAAAGAAATAAGTAACTCTTTTAATACTAGATTTTGCGAATTTATATTTCCTACACCTTGGGTAAGTGATCAAAAATCTAGCGATGGATTTAGATATGATCCTTTTGGTAAAAATATAGTATTGTCTTTTGTTCTAGACAATCTAATAAATAATTATTATAAGAATAATCCAGATTCAAAAATGAAATATATTAAAGTACCTACAGTTTATAATGAGAATGTAATGAGTGCAAAAGAGCGCTTACTATATCTATTAAGAGAAACTTGAAGTAATATGGCAACTAATAAAACTGAAGATACTAAAGCAAGACAAGAATGTAAGCACATTGAAACAAAACGTATTTTGTTTAGAAAAGTTTCTAGTAGAAATTATCAAGAAACATATCACGAGTGTTTAAATTGTGGTGAAACATTATATAATAAAGAAGCAATTAATAAAAATGAACCTATTGGTTTACCGACTAAAGGTGATGATTAAAATTTACAGCATAAATGCTTAGAGAATCTTAATTGATTCTCTAAGCTAATATGCTGTTTACTTTTTCTTTTTTACAAAAAACACTAATTCAGCTTGATTAGAATATCTTGTTCCAGTCATACCACCTAACGGTACAGATAAATAAGTAGCTTGAATAAGAACTCCGTAAAGTTCTTTTATCTCACCTTTATCATCATAAAGTATTTTAGTTTGTATACCAGGTTTTAAGAAATTAGGATCACAGTTTTGCCACACTGCTCTAAATTCGCCACCACCTCTAAAATTAACCTGAGATAAAGAAGTAAATGGATTACTAGTTATTTTATCTGATGATACTGGCGCATAATTAGCATTTTTATCTACTACATATTCAGTATTCAATTTACCTCTAGCTACTATGGTTTTATTATCTTTTGTCTTAGAACCTTCACCCATTAAGGTAGCTGCATCAGTAGATCTTGAACCAGATCCTTCATTTAAGAACTGAGTCCCGTTATCATCTTTAAATGCAGTTTGTCCAGTAACAAGTATTCGTCTAGAACCATTTTTATAAAGATATGTTCTCTCTACATTATGAAACTTCTTCTTAGGTAAAATAAATACTGTTAAAGTATCTTTTATATCCTCAAATCTACTAGTGTCGTAAAGTGGAAATATATACCAAAATTTATCCTGTATATATGAACCTATAGAGGCATTATAGACGCCAATTCTCTTTTGAAGGTAGTCGGCCACATCTATTAATAAAGTACCGTGTGGGACCACTATAGAGCTTTTAGAATCATTATTGGATATAGGGGTAATATCCACTCCTACTAGTTTTTGATCTGCACCTACATTTATTTTAGAAGATTCGTTAGTGATTAGAGTAGATATTAAAGAGTCTAACTTAGTATTAGAGTAAATACCACCTACTTGAATTTTTCTTATTTTCTCTATAGATAAAGGGATCAGTTGTAAATCAACGTCTACTAAAGACACTAAATCTAAAGATTCTTCGTCTGTAGTTTCCACACCCTGACCGATAGTAGGTGCAGTTTCTTTATTAAGTAAAATTACTTTAAATTGTTCAGTTAAAATATCTTTCCTAGAGTCTTCGCTATCATTAGATTCAGATATGTATTTTTTAATTAATGTACAATAAAGCTTATCTCTATTTGCATGTATTTTATAAACATATTTACCTAAAGACGCCACTACTCTACAAGTAATTTCATCAGCAAAACCTCTAACGTAATCTCTCTTAATTGTGAAACCAGTAATCTTTAATGGTTCGTACTTTTCATCACCTTTATCTGATTTATAAGATAAAATAATTTGCCAAGTAAAATTAGAACCAGTAGGACCAGAAGTAAATACTTCATTGATCTCATCACCTAAAATAGATTGGCTTATTTCCATTATTTAGCCCACCTAGGTTTAATTGAAGAACTATCAGTATTTTTATTAATATCTGAATTAACCGTATTTCTATTTGCCCTATTTGCTATTAGAGCCGCTATACTTTCATACTTATCATTATCTGGTTGTTCTTGATTTACTTTAGGTTGTTCAAGAACAACATTAGTGTGTCTATTTAACATAGAAGTAAAACCAAAGCTTTCTTGCACTTTGGTCATAAAGTCTTCTATCTTAAAATGAAGTTTAGCATGTGGATATATACTAGCTGCAAACTGATCTAAAAGAGTTAAATCATCCATAGGAGCGGCAGCTACGTTAATTCCATTTTGTAATTTATAATACCATGCTTCTAAATATTCTTTAATAATTTCAAAAATTATTTTTGTATCTTCATGTTTAGATATTCTTACAGTAATGCCTTTTCTATAATATTCGACCATTGAGTTAATAGTGAGCATCACATCTACTAATTGGTTATGTAGG
>JACCDR011250287.1_pt1 | contig 36648 bp, 60 predicted proteins | sample 7446431 | NCBI WGS metagenome assembly JACCDR01 (sample SAMN15323443, study PRJNA562643) | freshwater metagenome | isolation source: river surface water | place: USA:Blue River Watershed | collected 2017-08-17 | reverse complement strand
GTCGCCGGAGCCGTCGCCGGAGCCGTAGCCGGAGCCGGAGCCGGAGCCGTAGCCGGAGCCGTCGCCGGAGCCGTAGCCGTAGCCGGAGCCGGAGCCGTAGCCGGAGCCGTCGCCGTAGCCGGAGCCGGAGCCAGTGACAAACTTTTTACGCGCCATTGATTGACTCCTTTGCATGTTCGCTACAAGGGATCAACTCGCAAACGTCGCTCAGATAAATTTGCGGGACGATTGAATCAACTTTGCCAGACTTGAGGCCGTTACGCGCAAGCCCAGACAGCGCAATACCGTCTTTAGCCGACCAACTCCAAAGTCGTCGGCTATCGGCAAGAATCACCTCTTGCCCATCAACGCTCACAACCTGGCCTGCATGTACGCCTGCCGCATAGCAGCGTGCAATACAGTAAGTTCCAACAAACGGATGCGCCACATTGGTAGATGGCTGCGCCATAGTGGCGTTCATCATTGCTGCAATCTGCTTCATCTGCCCTACGGTCAAATCGTCGATATTCATGGTCATCTCCTGTGGTTGATGCCATCAATTTACATGTTGACAACTGCACAGTCAAGCACTAAATTCACCGCAACCAAGGAGGCTATATGACTTACATCGTTGCAGTAATTGCATGGGCAGTAGTTGAAGTGGCAGCAATTTCCGGTGCCGTTTACTTGGCAAGTCAAGGAAAGGATGGATGGGGATGGTTGATTTTCCTTGCGCTTGTCTTGTCTCAAGGAAGCATCAAGGAGTAGTTATGAACGACAAGATTCTGACAGCACTACGCAAGGCCAAGGAGGCGCAGCACGGCAAGTATGGCTACGGAGCCAAGGAGGCAAAGGAGCTTCACAAGCTGCTGACGCCTGATGTAGTGGCAAAGCTTATGCCAAAAGCAAAAACAGACAAAACTGCTGGCGCAGATGGCTGGGGCGACGTTTTGCAAAGCTCAGGACATTACCCCTACGCAATGTGAGGAAAACATGACACAGAACGAGCAGATACTTGCATGGCTACGTCACGACCCGATCACGCAGCAGGAAGCGTTGCAGATGTTCGGCTGCATGCGGCTGGCGTCCAGGATTAACGACCTGCGCAACGCAGGCCACAACATAGTGACGCATAAGTGCGAAGTCCTAAAGCGTAATGGCGAGTTCGCGATGATTGCCGAATACCATCTGATGCGCTAGTATCAAGTCGTCCCGACGCATCGGGATCTTGCTAGTAGCGGGGTGGAAGCCGCGATAAGCAAGTAACAGCGAGCCAGCGCCCTACGGTGTGCTGGCTGGATGCTTTCAAATGTTGCTCGCTGGCATTTGACGGCCTTCCGCCCAGCCGGTACACCATAGGGCGTTTTTGCGTTTGGAGTTGATATGAGCTTTCAGGCGATGGCATGGGCCATAAAGCAGGAAACAGGGTCAGCAGGATCAAAGCTGGTGCTGCTTATGCTGGCAGACCACTCAAACGGGCATACAGGGCAATGCAACCCTAGCCACAAGAGGCTGGCAGCAGAGTGTGAAATGAGCGTTTCTTGCCTCAAGGGTCACATAGCAAAGCTACAAGAACGCGGCCTTCTTCGCGTGATTTACAAGTCAGCAGACGGGGTGAATTTACCAAATCAGTACCTGCTGAATTTAGGGGGGGTGGGTCAGAATCTGACTGAGGGTGGGTCAGAATCTGACGGAGGGGTGGGTCAGAATCTGTCTACTAACCTAGAAGATAAACCTAGAAGAGAACCAGGAAGTGTGCGCAAGCGCACTGACACTATGCTCAAGTCCTTTCTGGAAAACGAAAAGAAGGAAGGCCGTAAATTCTTCACTGATGACTTCACGGCAAAGCTGATACAGAGCAAGGTTCCAGAAGAGTACATTCACCTTGCATGGGTATGGTTCAAGAATCGCTATCTTGATGACAACAAGCGATACAAGGACTGGCGTAAAGTTTTCAAGACGTCTGTTGACGAGGTTTGGGGGAAGCTCTGGGCGATTGATGGAGCAGGCCACTACTACCTTACAACTGCTGGCAAACAGCTAAAGGCTGCACTCGATGACTGAGCGATACAACGAAGCTGCTGAGCAGAATCTGATTGGTGCGTTGCTTCTTTCGCCGGACAGGTATGACCGTATTGCCGGAATGGTAAACCCTGGCGACTTCTACTTTGAAACGCATCAGATACTTTTCTCTGCAATTGAGCAGATGATGCTGGCTAACAAGCCGGTGGAGGTGTTCACGCTGTGCGAGCGACTGCACGAGTATGGCGAGCTTGATCGCGTTGGAGGATTGCCATACATAACTCATTTGCACATGACTGCACCAAGCGCGGCGAATATCAAGGCATATGCGCAGACCGTAGCGGACAGGTCAACAGAGCGCAGGCTGCTATCTGTCACTGCTGACATTGCCGAGATTGTCAGTTCTACGCTTGATGTAAGCGATAAGGTCGCAGCGGCTCAGCAGGCCATTCTCGATATTGGCACAAAGACACAAGCGCATGACCCTGTTGACGGTCGCCAGCTAGCGTCAGAGGTTCTACAGGAGATACAAAAGCGATACGAGAATGGCGGAGCTATACCTGGCGTATCAACCGGATACAAAGACATTGATGCAATCACCGGCGGATTGATGCCTGGCAACCTTGTCATCATCGCTGGTCGTCCGGCAATGGGAAAGACAACGCTGGCGCTTAACATCGCTGAGAACGTTTCCCTGCACGATGGCGTTGCTTACTTTTGCTCGCTGGAAATGAGTCGCCTAGAACTTGGTATGCGCAGCATGGCGAGCAATGGCATGATTGACCTTAAAGGCATCAAGAATGGTCGGTTTGATGACATATCCTCCTGGGACAAGCTGACTGTTGCAACAAGCAGAATGGCATCTTCTGGACTTGTTGTGGACGAGTACAGCAACACGATTGCACGCCTTTCTGCAAACTGTCGCAAAGTTAAGCGGCAGAAAGGAAAGTTAACGCTCGTTGTTGTGGACTATATCGGCCTGATGACTGCCAAGGCAGATAGCAAGGTCTACGAGATCGCAGAGATAACAAGAGGCCTCAAGCTGCTGGCTAAAGAGCTTGGATGCGCTGTTATTGCGTTGTCTCAGCTAAGCAGGCGCGTTGACGAGCGAAGCGACAAGCGTCCAGTGCTGTCTGACTTGCGCGATTCTGGCTCTATTGAGCAGGACGCAGACATTGTGATGTTTGCTTACCGTGACGAGTACTACAACCCAGACTCACCGAACAAAGGCATAGCCGAGATTCTTGTCGCCAAGAACCGCATGGGCGAGACTGGCATGGTTCCGATGTCTTACTTTGGTCGATATTCAAGGTTTGACAGTTTCAGCGGCGAGTTTGTGCTGGCGTCTGCACAAGGCAAGCGGTCATTCAATGATTGATGTTGCAGGCCGGCAATGCTGTGTTCTATAATGTTGACAACAACAAGGGGAAAGAGATGAAGCGCATATATCACCCTTACTGGCTCTGGGAAGACTGGAAAGCTGGTATGTGGAACCAAACAACCGGCGAAAAGCGCAGAGAAATGCTCGAAAAAGCTATCGAATTCACTGGCAACGCTGATCTGTATGGTTCATGGATGATGAAGGTCATAGATTCATGGCGGTACGGGTGCGAGCACAACCTGACAGAGCGCAGCATGAACAGGCTTGCGTGGATAGGACATGCTGCTGCATGCATGGCAATAGGCGCCACTGAGGACGTTACCAGGCAGGCATGGGCTTTTCTTTCTGACAAGCAGAGAGAAGATGCAGATGCAAAAGCAAAGCAAGCATTAAGCGTATGGATTGAACGGCATGAGAAAGCTAATCAGCAGCTACATCTCTTCGTGGGAACGTAAGGGATACAAGGACGGAATACCTGATGAGGCTGACGCCAGACTTGAGTATTTGTGTAAGGCGCCAAGCTATCGAGCAATATGCAGAGCAATACTCAAGAACGATGTTTCAGGCTCAACGCTAGGTTTTCAAAGGCAAAAAACTGACGCCTACATGGCAATCAAGTCAATAGAACTAAGGAAGAGAGATGAACGTTTACGAAGCAGCGAAGCAGAGAATCAAGGCAATTTTTGACGAGTTTGACTCTGTCTATGTCTCATTCTCTGGCGGCAAAGACTCTGGCGTCATGCTTAACCTTGCTCTTGACGAAGCAAGGTCAAGAGGACGAAAAATTGGCGTGTTTCATATCGACTATGAGGCTCAGTATCAGGCAACAACTGACTACGTTGACCAGGTTCTTGAAGATCACAAAGATGATATTGACGCATACAGAATCTGCCTGCCAATAGCGGCCCAGTGCGCGGCATCAATGTCATCTGATCACTGGATACCTTGGGACGCAGACAAAAAAGACATCTGGACAAGAGGAATGCCTTTAGAGTCGGTCAACGAAGGCAACTGCGAATTTGAATGGTTCACCAAAGGCATGTGGGACTATGAGCTACAAGAGAAGTTTGCCTCTTGGTATCACGCAAAGAGCAAAGCAAAGCGCACAGCATGCCTTGTTGGGATTAGAACGCAAGAGAGCCTAAACCGCTGGCGTGCAATCCATAGCGACAGGAATTACAAGAAGTTCAAAGGCCACGAGTGGACAAAAGAGATGTGCGCCAATGTTTACAACGCATACCCAATATACGATTGGACTGCGCATGACATTTGGACTTGCAACGCCAAATGCGGATACAAGTACAACTCACTGTATGACCGCTTCTATCAGGCAGGCCTGACTATTGACCAGATGCGTGTTGCTTCGCCATTCAATGATGCCGGAATTCACTCGTTGAAGCTGTACAAGGTTCTAGACCCGAACACATGGGGGAAGATGGTTGGCCGAGTCAATGGCGTAAACTTTGCTGGCCTGTATGGTGGAACTACTGCAATGGGATGGAAGAGCATCAAGCTGCCGCCAGGACACACTTGGAAATCCTATATGGAATTCCTTTTGAGTACGCTGCCTTCTGAGACAGCGGAGAACTATAAAAAAAAACTACAGAAGAGTATCGCTTTCTGGCGAAGCAAGGGAGGCTGTCTTTCTAGCGACATCCTGAAAAAGCTAGATGCACTTGGTATTCCATACCAAATCGGGCCAAAGACAGGTAGAGCAACCGACAAAATGCCAGTGATGATGGAGTACATGGACGACATAGATATTCCAGAGTTTCAGGCGATACCTACCTACAAGCGCATGTGTGTCTGCATCATGAAAAATGATCACTTGTGCAAGTTTATGGGGTTCTCGCTTACCAAGACAGAAACACAGATTCGAGCAGAAGCAGAGAAGAAGTACGCGAACATTCACGGAGAGAAAAATGCCTAGCCCAGTTTATAACGTGCAAGCAGTACCAATCGACAAGATCCGAGCCAATGCATACAACCCTAACTCGGTTGCTGCGCCTGAGATGGAGCTTCTAGAGACTTCAATCTGGGAGGATGGCTACACGATGCCAATCGTGTGCTATTACATCGAAGAGGATGATGTTTTTGAGATCGTTGACGGGTTCCACCGATACACAACAATGCTGCGAAGCGAGCGCATACGTCAGCGCGAAGATGGATTCTTGCCTGTTGTTGTAATCGAAAAAGACATAAGCAACAGAATGGCGTCAACCATTCGGCACAACAGGGCGAGAGGTTCGCACTCAATCGAACTCATGTCTAACATCGTTGCAGAGCTTACCCGGGCAGGAATGTCTGATGCATGGATATTGCGCCACATTGGCATGGATAAGGATGAGCTTCTGCGTCTAAAGCAAATCACAGGTCTTGCCGATCTTTTCCGGGATAAAGAATTCACTGAGGCGATGTCAGCATAATGTCAAAAGCCAGCCGATCAAAAGGAAGGCGCGGCCAGACTGAGGCGGCAAATCTACTACGCTCGCGTGACTGGTGCGTAGTGGAAACCGCAGCAGGTATGTCGCAAGAGGACTTCATTGCGGTAGACGATAGCGGCCAGTCGTGGTCAGTCGAGGTCAAGAACACGGTTGCTATCACTGCGGCGCATCGAAAGCAGGCAATGGAGCAGGCAGAGAAGCGCAGATTGCCGTGGATGCTGGTCAGCAAGATTGCTGGCACGTCATCCTGGTTGGTGCAGCGGAAAGGTGAGAGGCCGGTTGTATGGCACAACTCTACCGAGAACTGACCATAGACAGCCCTGAGCGCTGGCAATCCCTGGCTGCATTTGTGAAGGCCAACGCACGCGGCTTTATCGACGCTGGTACGCCATTACGCATCATCTTGACCACAAGTGAGGCCAAGCGCAGCAATGAGGCCAATGGCTACTACTGGAAGGCCGTGCTTACGCAAATAGCCGATCAGGCATGGTGCAATGGCCGTCAGTACAGCAGGGACGTATGGCATGAGCATTTCGCGCAGAAGCACATGCCGAAGATTGAGATTGAGTTGCCGACTGGCGAGATCATCAGCAGGCGCAAGAGCACAACGGAATGCGGCGCTGGTGAGTTTTCAGACTATGTGCGCAAGGTCGAGGCTGAGGCCGCGCAAGAACTAGGCGTGAGGTTTACGGCATGAAAGGTACAAACCCGACAGCCGCACAAAAGCGCTACTGGTCACAACTGGCAGAGCTTGGCTGCATTGCTTGCCGCAAGGATGGCGTACACAATACGCACGTCAGCATTCATCACATTGAAGGCAGGGTGAAGAGTGACGCGCATTGGCTTGTGCTGCCACTATGCGGCCCGCATCATCAACACAGGGATGACTCCGGCGTTATCGGCGTTCATCCGTACAAGTCAACGTTTCAGGCCAGATACGGCAAGCAGCTAGACCTAGCCAAAGAGTGCGCGGCAATGGTAGACAATCCGCCTGATGGCTTGCTTTCTGCGCTGGATTTGCTATAGTAGTCAACAGCATGCCAGTGTGCGTAATCACTGGCACCTTCAACATAGCGGAATGCGCAGGCTGATGCGCAACTGGAGTACAAGGTTTGCCCCTTGTGCAGACATGCAGGCGGCCAATACGCCGATGGCCCGAACCCGCTGAAATAGCGCCGAGTAATGTGTAGGCATACGCATTAGCAACTGCTAGATCATGGTTTACCACCATCAAGCCGGAGATCAGCACCGGCCCGCTATGTTGAGGGTGAATGCGCAGTGGCGATGCGCCAAGAAAATAGCAGACAACTCAAGCCGGGTAACGGCCCCCTGTCAGCAAAGCCGGAGATGCCACCGGCCACCCTCAATCAGCAACAACACCGCACACGCAGACAGCAAGCGCACCAGTGCGGTTACTGCCACACAAGCATTGCTGGCGATGCAGCCGCCTTGTAAGCGGACGATACGCGGTTCGATTCCGTGGTGTGGCTCCAAGATGAAGGCCAGCGCGTAGGTTGGTCGTCGTGATAGCTGTAATCCGGCCAGACTGCCGGCGTTTCGGACGGGAGTTCGACTCTCCCCGCCTCCACCATCTACGGGGGTGCCGGGTTTCGACGGGGCGCACGAAGGAATGGACGCAGCTCGCCAAGGGTCGCACCCGAGCAAATTGATAGATGCCAATGACAGCAACTATCTGGTAGCCGCTAACGGTTAACCTGAGCCGCCAGGAGCTTGGAAACAGAATCCTGGCACAGTTAACGTTTCATCTCCTCCGTGACTTCGTCACAACTAGCCCGCTTCAATGCGGGTTCTTTTTGATATACTGCATACAGCGAACAACCGGAAGGACTCGCATCATGGCCGCTAGATTGCGCCTAAAGCACCAAGAAGAAGTAAAAGAGAAGATCAGGGCTAGTCAGCTTCAAAATCGCCTTTTAGATCATATATCTGGGAAAATCGAGCTTACACAATCACAAGTAGATGCTTGCAAGTTCCTGCTGAACAAGATTGTGAGCAACGCGCCTACAGAAGTAAGCGGCCCAGATGGTGACGCAATCCCTATTGCAGAAGTCACGCGCAAGATCATCGACTGATGAACCTTGTTATCGAAACTCCCCGCGTATTCAAGCCGCTGCTAGAGCCAGCACGGTACAAAGGCGCATGGGGAGGACGCGGCTCGGGGAAATCGCATTTCTTCGCTGAGCTTCTGATTGAGGAGTGCCTGCTACAGAGAGGCACGCGAGCAGTATCCATCCGTGAAGTGCAAAAGACGCTCAAAGAGTCCAGCAAGCGGCTCATTGAGGACAAGCTGCGCGTATTCGGCTTGGGCGAGTCGCAAGGCTTCAAGGTCTGGAACGAAGTGATCGAGACGCCAGGCGATGGCATCATCACGTTTACAGGCATGCAGGATCACACTGCCGATTCCATCAAGTCGCTGGAAGGCTATCGCATTGCATGGGTGGAAGAGGCTCAGACGCTTAGCCATCGCTCATTGCAGATGCTCCGCCCCACGATGCGACTGGAAGGTTCCGAGATCTGGTTCGGCTGGAACCCGCGCAGGCGCACTGATGCTGTTGACCAGCTCCTGAGAGGCGAGCACTTGCCAACTGGTGCTGCTGTGGTCAAGGCCAACTGGCGCGACAATCCAAGATTCCCTAAGGTGCTAGAGCAAGAGCGTCTGGACTGCCTGCGCTTACAGCCTGAGCAATACGACCATGTATGGGAAGGCGGTTACGCAACAGTGCTGGAAGGTGCTTACTACGCCAAGCACATCCAGCAGGCAAAGCAAGAAGGCCGTATTGGTCGCGTACCTGCTGACCCGCTGATGACATATCGCGTCTTTGTGGACATTGGCGGTACTGGTGCGCGTGCCGATGCGTTCACGATGTGGGTATGCCAGTTCATCTGGCGCGAAATCCGCGTGCTGAACTACTATGAATCAGTCGGCCAGCCGTTGCCTGCGCATCTGGCATGGTTGCGTGAGAATGGCTACACGCCGGGCAATAGCGGCATCTGGCTCCCGCATGATGGTGACAGCCAGGATAAGGTATATGACGTTAGCTATGCATCAGCAATGCGCGAAGCTGGCTATGAGGTAGTCGTAGTACCAAACCAAGGGCGAGGCGCTGCAAAGGCGCGTATTGAGGCAACGCGGCGCATCTTTAACGCCTGCTGGTTCAACGAGGCCACAACAGAGCCCGGCATAGCGGCGCTTGGCTGGTATCACGAAAAGAAGGACGAGGCGCGCAATATTGGCCTTGGCCCTGAGCATGATTGGTCATCGCATGGTGCCGACTCGTTTGGTATGATGGCTGTAGTTTACGAAGAGCCAGAGATACGCAAGCGCGAAGAGGTAGAGCGCTACGTTGGAGAGCACGGATGGATGGGCTGATGTATAGGCATGTTGCATACTGCATGAAGTGCGACAGAATCAGCGAGAAGCATGGCGACTCATCCAGTCCGCTAGGCTTTCGCTGTATGTGCGGAAACGAAATCAGATCATACGGCGGCGTTAAGGTTTAGCCGCTAGCAAGCAACGCCGGGAGGCGCTGATGGACAAGAAAACAGATGACACGCTAACAACTGCCAAACAGCGGTTTACAGATAGCGTTGATGCCGAGAACGATAACAGAGAAGCCGCGCAGGCTGACATCGAGTTTGGCCGGCTTGGCGAGCAATGGCCAGAGCAAGTGCGCGTACAGCGTGAGCGTGAAGGCCGTCCATGCCTGACGTTCAACAAGCTGCCAACATTCATTCGCCAAGTGGTGAACGATTCGCGCATGAACCGGCCAGCTATCCGCGTGCAGCCTGTTGACTCTGGTGCTGATGTAAAGACGGCTGAAATCCTGAATGGCCTGATTCGCAACATTGAAGTGACCAGCGATGCCGATGTGGCTTATGACACGGCAATCGAGCAGGCAGTATCAGGCGGTTTTGGCTACTTCCGTATCAATCTCAAGTATGCGTGCGAAGACTCGTTCGATCTGGACATTGCCATCGAGCGCGTGACCAACCAGTTCACTGTTTACGCTGACCCGAAGAGCACGGCGGCTGATTCGTCCGATTGGGAATATGCGTTTATCACCGAGACCATCCCGCGTGAAGAGTTCAAGGAGCGATTCCCGCAGGCTGAAATCGTTGACTGGTCTAGCGACGAGCTGGACAAGAACGATGAACTCTGGTTCATGGAGGATACGGTACGCATCGCTGAATACTGGACACGCGAGAAGGAGTATCGCACTGCGCTGCTGCTGTCCAACAATGACGTGATGTATCAGGAGCAGTACGACGAGATCGCGCCGATTCTTGAGTCGCAAGGCGTCCAGATTGTCGATCAGCGAGAGGTGATGACGTACAAGGTCATCCAGCGCGTGATGACTGGCGCTGAGATTCTTGAAACCAATGACTGGCCAGGCAAGTACATTCCAATCGTTCCTGTCTACGGCGACGAGATCAACATCGAAGGCCGACGCATCTTCAAGTCGCTGATTCGTGACGCCAAGGATGCACAGCAGTCGTATAACTTCTGGCGCACTTCGGCTATCGAGAAGCAGGGTCTGGACACCAAGGCTCCTTGGCTTGGCCCGAAAGGCGCGTTCAAGACTGATGCGGCCAAGTGGGCGACTGCGAACACAACCAATCACGCCTATCTGGAATACGATGGCAACATTCCACCGCAGCGTATCTTTGGCGGTGGCGTTCCCGCTGGTGACATGCAACTGGCACTGAGCGCAAACGATGACATGAAGTCCATCATGGGCATCTATGACGCATCGCTTGGCGCTCGCAGCAATGAGACTTCAGGCCGTGCGATTCTCGCCCGTCAGCGTGAGGGTGACGTATCCACATTCCACTTCATCGACAACCTGAGCCGCGCTATTCGTCACGCTGGGCGCATTCTCGTTGACCTGATCCCGAAGGTTTACAACACGCCGCGCATTATCCGCGTGCTAGGTGAAGATGGGCAGCCTGCGCCGATTGTTCCAGGTCAGCCTCCTGGTCGCGTGCCGATCAACCAAGAAGTGCTGATGAACAACATTCCGGGAATCTTTGACCTGACTACCGGCAAGTATGACGTCACCGTGTCGTCTGGCCCTGCGTTTAGCTCGCGCCGCGAAGAGTCGGCCATGATGATGATTGAAATGATTCGTGCGCAGCCGAATCTGGCCCCGATCATTGGCGACTTGATTGCAAAGAACCAAGACTGGCCGGGCGCTGATGAGATCGCCAAGCGTATCCAAGCCATGCTGCCGCCACAGTTGCAGGGCGAAAACCCGCAGGTCAAGCAGTTGCAAATGCAGATTCAGCAAGGCCAGCAGATGATGCAGCAAGGCCAAGCGCAACTGGCTAACCTGCAACGCCAGCTTGAAGCCGCCAAGACTGACAAAGAGGCGGACATGATCCGCTTGCAGATTGACCGTGAGAAGCTGGATATTGACCGCTACAACGCCGAGACCAACCGACTCAAGGCGCAGGCCGATGCGGCGGCAAAGGCTGAGCAACTGCGTCTGGATGCGATGGAGTCGGCACTCAGCCCGCTGATGCAGCGCGTTGACTTGGTAGAGCAGGCGATTGGCGCTAATCCGATTCAGGCTCCGAAGCGCAAGATCAAGCGTGCCAAGGCGATCAAGAACCCTGACGGCTCTTGGGACATGGAAGCCATCGAAGAGGAAGAGCCGCCGCAGATTCCTGTGGAGCAGGAAGAACCCTATGAACAAGGCGAAGCATAATGGCTGATAACTTCACCGCAAATCCTGGCGCTGGTGGCGATACCTTTGCTGCCGATGACGTAGGCGGCGTCAAATACCCATACAGCAAGATCGACATTGGTGCTGATGGCGTATCCAGCCCTGTTAGTGCCGCTAACCCTATGCCGATCACCGCGACAGCGGCATTGCCAGTAGCAGATGCAACGGCGGAATCTCAGCTAGACGCCATTCAAACGCTGATGACAACGCTTGTCGGCACTGTAATGAACCAGAATGCCCCGTTCGTTGATGGGTCGCCTGGTCAGCTTATTCTCGGAAAGCGCAGAGATAGTGACTCTACTTCTGTTGCTGATGGCGACCTAAACACCTTCAATATGGACGAAGAAGGGCGACTCAAGGTCGCATCCAAGCCTGCTAGCTATCCCGACATTACTGGCGACATAACAGCAATTCAGGCAACCATCGGCACGCCCGTAGCTGGCGGCACCGTGTCAGGTGACGTTTCCCGCGCCAGTAACGTGATGGCATTCTGTACGGGCACGTTCAGCACAGTGAACTGCACGTTTGAAGGGAGCCTTGAAGCGACTGGTGACACCAACTGGTTTGGCATTCAGGCTGTACGTTCGAACGCAAACACCATTGAAACCGCAACCGGCAACCTGTCTGCGCAGCCTGCTTACGGATGGGAAATGTCAGTCAACGCACTTAGGCGTGTTCGTGTGCGCTGTACTGCCCGCACGTCCGGCACGCAGTCATGGCGCTTTGTGCAAGGAACCTACGCCACGGAGCCGATTCCAGCAGCACAGGTATCCGCTACGCAGCCGGTATCTGGCACGGTTACTGTAACGTCCACGCGGATCACGCCAAATGCCGCTGATGGGCATAGCACATCATTCCACCTGATTAGTGCGGCAACTACCAACGACACGCTTGTTTTAACTGGCGCTCACGCAATCGGCATGATCTCGGCAACCAACTCAAACGCTGCCATCCGGTATCTCAAGGTTTACAACAAGGCAACAGCTCCGACTTCGTCGGATACTCCAATAATGACGATTGCGCTGAAGCCTGGCGAAACTACGTTTGTTGATGCCAACTCACCAATCCGATGCTCGCTGGGGATTGGCATACGGCTGACAACTGGCATCGCAGTTGCTGACACTGGCGCTGTAGCCGCTGCCGAGCACGCTGTTTCCATCATGTACACATAAGCCATGTGGATACATCTCTTATCGCTGAATCTGATTGACGGCGCTGGCGGCGAGGTTCCGCCTCCGCCTGCTGATGAGCTAGAGCTAGTTCACGGCTGGATTGGCGACAAGAGAAAGCGCAAGCAATATGACTTCCTGAATCCTGAGTTCCATCAACGAGAAGAGGAGCCAGAAGAGCAGGAAGAGCGTGCAATTGTCGTCAAGGCTGGCAAGCCGGTACAGCGTACCAATGACGCAGCCCTGGTCATTCCTAAGCCGCAGATTGCGCGTGCGCGGGATGTATTGCCACGTCCGGATGACGCGATACAGGCGCTGATTATTGGCAACCTGATAAAGTCGTCGATGATCGTGCCGGATTTGGTTATTGAGCCAATAATCGAAGACGATGACGATGCTATTGTGCATCTGCTGTTCGATATGGTATAGAATCCAGTCATCAGCTTAGGCTGGTGATTTAACGCCGGGAGGCGCTATTGACTAGGGGCTTCGGCCCCTGTCACTGACTAAGGAAATCGCCATGAGCGACACGGATAATCCAGAACTGGAACCCGTAGAAGTGCCCGAATCGGCAGAGGCCGAGGAAACCAACGAAGTCGAAGCCGAGGTCGAGCTAGACGAAGATGGCAACCCGCTGGAAGCAGAGCCAGAAGATGACTCTGAAGAAGTCGAGTATGAGGGCAAGCAGTACAAACTTCCCAAGGAGCTGAAAGAGGCTCTGTTGCGTCAAGCGGACTATACCCGCAAGACTCAGGAAGTAGCCGAGCAGCGCAGGGCATTTGAAGCGCAGGCGCAAGAGCAAGCACAGTTGCTGCAAGTTCGGGCGCAGACGATTGAAGGCCGTGCTTACTTGGCAAGCATTGACCAGAACCTGGCGCAGTATAACCAGATCAACTGGTCACAGTTGGCGCAGGACGACCCAGCAGAGGCCAATCGCTTGTGGATTCAGCGGAGCCAGTTGGTCGAACAGCGCCAAGGTGTATCGAACCACCTAGCTCAGATGGAGCAGCACGCTCTGGAGACGCAACAGCAAGAGACTGTACGGCGACTTCAGGAAGGCACTGCGATACTCCAGCGAGACATTCCAGGATGGTCGGCACAAAAGGCTAGTGAGTTGCAGAGCTACGCCGTCAAAGAACTTGGCATCCCACAAGCGATTGTGGCCCAAATCGATGACCCGGCAGTAGTGAAAGCAATCAACCGGCTATTTATGCTGGAAAAGCAAGTATCGAAGCCTAAGCCGCAGCCAAAGCCAGTGACCAGCATCAAGGCACAGGCCAGCAACGCGAAGGTTGATACGATGAAGCTGTCTGCTGATGAGTGGGCGCGACGTCGGAATGCAGAGCTTGCAAGACGGAACAAACGCTAACTTAACGCCGTGAGGCGCTGGAGAATCAAATGGCCAATACCCTGCTTACACCAAGCATGATCACCCGCGAGGCGCTGCGCGTCTTGCATCAGAAGCTCAACTTCATTGGCAGCATCAACCGCGAGTATGACTCGTCTTTCGCCAAGTCTGGCGCGAAGATCGGTGACACTCTGCGTGTTCGTCTGCCTGCCCAGTACACCGTCCGTAGCGGCGCCAACCTTTCGACGCAAGATCACGTCGAGCAACAAGTCAGCCTGCCGGTCACGACTCAGAAGGGCGTGGACGTCACGTTCTCGTCTGCTGAGCTGACTCTTTCGCTGGATGACTTCAGCAACCGCGTGATTGAGCCGGCAATGGCCGTTCTGGCTGCCAACGTTGAGGCTGATGCCTTCTCGATGGCACTGGACGTTTACAACACGGTCAACAACATCGGTAGCGTCACCAACCTCAAGCAATTCCTGCTAGGCCGCAAGCTGCTGAATGACAACCTGGCACCGATGGACAACAACCGCACCGCAATCCTGAACACTCAGGACAACGTGGATCTGGTTGATGCGCTGAAAGGTCTGTTCCAAGACTCGACGCAGATCAGCAAGCAATACCGTGAAGGTATGATGGGCCGTACTGCTGGCTTCGACTTCTACGAAAACACGCTGATCCCGACTTCGACCACTGGTACGGCTCTGTCTGCAACCACTTACACCATCAACGGTGCAGTGACTGCTAACGGCTCGTCCTCGGCTGTTGTGGCGACTGGTGCAACCACCTTCAAGAAGGGCGATGTATTCACGGTGGCAAACTGCTTCCGCGTGCATCCTGAAACGAAGGCCAGCACTGGCGAGCTGCAACAGTTTGTCGTCACTGCTGACTATGCAGGCGGCGCTGGTACGCTGAACTTCGCTCCGGCAATCTACACCAGCACCGGTCAGCAAAACGTCACCGCAGGCGGCCTGCCTAACGGCTCGGCCATCCTCAAGGTGGGCGGCGCATCTGCTGTCTACAAGCCGTCGCTGGTGTTCCACAAGGATGCATTCACCTTTGCCACTGCTGACTTGATCCTGCCGAAGGGCGTGGACTTCGCAGCACGTGAAGTGATGGACGGCCTGAGCATGCGCGTGGTTCGTCAGTACGCGATTGCTACTGACACCATGCCATGCCGCTTCGACATCCTGTACGGCTACAAGACGCTCCGCGCACAACTGGCGGCTCGCATCCTGAGCAACTAACCGGCAAAGGGGGCTTCGGCCCCCTTGCTTTGAGGTGGCTATGGAATACCCGAAAACACTCTACTTGCGTGGCTGGGATGATCTTGAAGCTAACAAGCTGGTTCACGGCGAAGATGAAGAGCGCGAAGCACGCAAGGCAGGTTACAAAGCAATGGCGGAGTTTGGCGCATCTGACGCAGGAGCCGCTGTTGAACCCAAGAAGCGTGGACGCAAACCCAAGGCGGTAAGCGATGGCGATCAGTAATTACAGCGAGCTGAAAACCGCGATTGCATCGTGGCTCAAGCGTAGCGACCTGACGGATAACATTCCGGACTTCATCGCTATGGCCGAGTCGCGGCTCAATCGCATGCTGAGCTTGCGCACGGCTGAGATTGACGTTGCGCTGACCGTGACGCCTGGCAGTCGCTTTGCCGCCCTGCCTACTGACTTTGTTGACGCCATCGCACTCTGGATTGATGACGGCTCCGGCAAAGACCAGCTTGCGCTGACGCTGCCGCAGACGATCTACCAAGGGCCAGACAATTCTCGTCCGACGCAATGGTGCATTGACGGCGCTAACGTGCGCTTCGACTACCCGCTAGACCAAGCGTATGCGACCACGCTGCGCTACACGCAGAGCTTTGAACTGTCTGACACAGCGCCTACAAACTGGCTGCTGACCAATCATCCTGACTTGTACCTGTACGCATCGCTGCTGGAATCGGCCACGTTCATCATGGGCGATCAGAGACTCCCTGTCTGGCAAGATCGGTACGACCGCGCGTACAAAGAGGTAGACGAGAAAGAGGCACGAAGCCGCACGGCTCCGCTGCAATGTGACTTGGGCATGACTGCCCGCGTATTCCCCTATTCTGACGGGAGGTTTTGGTAATGGGCCTTGAGTCAGCCAGCTATATCAGCCAGCTACAGCCATTGAACCCTGATGGCGCTGATGACATCAACCAAGGCGATAACCATATCCGCTTGGTCAAGTCTGTACTCCAGACGCAGTTCCCCAACTTCACCGCTGCTGCTGTCACTGCGACTGTTGCAGAGCTTAACTATGTGGATGGCGTAACGTCAGCCATTCAGACGCAGATAGACGCCAAAGCGCCGATTGCATCGCCATCGCTGACTGGCACGCCTTTAACTGTCACGCCAAGCGGCTCGACGCCTACGCAGATTGCAAACGTCAGCTATGTGGACACCAAAGTGGCGACGGTTTCGACCATAACTGACTTGGTCAATACGTCAGTCACCGGCACTGGCACGATCACCATCGGCACGCGGGAGCTATGCGCTGCGTCTGGCGCGATCACTCGCACGGTTCCTTCTGGCGCTGCTGTGGGCGCACTGTTCGGCTACAAAGACGCGGGACAGGATTTCAGCACCAACAAGATGACGCTTATCCCACCGTCCGGCCATCAGTTCGAATGGGCCGCTGTGGATGAAGCTATGGAAGTGACTACCCGTGGCGAATCTGGCGTTCTTTGCCAGACTAGCGCAGGCGTTTGGAGGTTCATCGGATGACAGTCAATACCCAACAATTCAAGGGCGCACTGGTTCGTCCTCCGCGCGCACTGGTCAACAACTTCTCGGTTGCTGGCTTTGGTGCCGTTGCGATGTTTTCCGCTGGTCAGGCTCAGACTGCAGGCCTGAAAACCAGCCTGTCTGGCGCGATGACCGCCAACACGCTGAAAACTCTGCTGTCATTGACTGGCGGCGGTATTGTTAGCGCACTGTCACTGACTACTGCTGACGCTACGGCCAGAACGATGCGGCTAAAGATCAGCGTGGACGGTGTGGCCATCTTTGATTACACATCGGCATCCATTGGGACATCAAATACTGGCGTGCACATTTCCGGCCCATTCAGCACGACTGCGCCATTCGTGCCTGACCAGTTGCTGTTCACGACTTCGTTCGTCGTAGAAGCCGCCAGCAACCTGACGGAAACGGACAAGTTCAACTTCTTCACCAAATATCAAACCTTCTGAGGTGACACATGATTGAGCAAATCCAAGAGGGCGAATATCTGGTGACGTACCGCGATGGCGTGGAAATCGCCCGCGAGATCAATCGGCCTGCTGAAGTAGTGCTGCCTGAAGACTTCGGCAGCGTTGTGACCGTTCTCGCATTCCGTAAGCGCTTTACGAGTGCCGAGCGCATTGCTATTGACCTTGCATCGCTGCATGACGCAACCAAGGCAGTGAATGACCCAGCCAACGTGCAAGCAGCTGCGCTGCGTCAGTCGCAGAAAGACTTGGACAGTGCCAAGTATGTGCAGCTTGACCGTGCTGACATTCTGACCGACCTGAACACGATGGTTGCTGCCGGCCTTCTGACTGCTGGCCGTCCTGCTCAGATTGTTGGTCCGCCTGTTGGCAGTGTTGAGCTGCCTGCTGCGATTCGTCTGCAATATGGGCTCGCTGAGGTACCTAGCGAGGCCGAGCTGGCGCTAAACGGTGGCCGAGGCTGGCTCAGTCCCGCTGAGGTCGCTTAATGGCTCAGATCGCGTTCTACAAGGGCAAAGGCAAGATCGGCAATGCGCTTATCAGATGGTGGACTGACTCGCCCTATTCGCATTGTGAGCTTGTCGTCGGTGGCATCTGCTACAGCAGCAGCATCATGGACAAGGGCGTCCGTTCCAAGGTCGTGAACCTGTCTGCTGACAATTGGGACATTGTAGAATTGCCTTGGGCGACTGATGCCGATGTGCTGGACTACTACTCGCAGACGCGCATGCGCCCGTATGGCTGGATTGACCTTATTCTGCGCCAAGTGCTGAGACTGCCAAGCGTTGACGAGTCAGGCGAGTTTTGCAGTGAATGGTGCGCTAATGCACTAGGTATTCCAGACGCAAGAGACTATAGCCCAGCAGGGCTTGAGCGAATCGTTAGGAAAATGAATGCCGCTTGTACCCGTTGATAACATCGGAGCCATTGGCGTAGCGCGTGACCAATACAGTCATGAGCTACCGCCTAACGCATGGAGCCGTTCGGTTAACTGCCGATTCAAGGACGGCTATGCTGCAAAGTTCGGCGGTCATGGTGCCATCTACGGCACGCCAAGCGTCACGCCTTACTTCGTCCAGCCACTGAGCACTGCAAGCGGGCGATTCTGGATTTACGCCAGCGGCACAAAGCTGTATTCGGTCACTGGCACAACGCACACTGACCGTACACGCTCTTCTGGCGGTGATTACTCTGCCGTGGCAGGAACTTGGTCTGGCGGCGTTCTTGGCGGCATCGCCGTGGTCAATAACCCTGCCGACATACCGCAATTCTGGAATGGCTCCGCTGCGACGTTCGCGAACCTGACGGCATGGGATAGCAACTGGCGCTGCAAGGTGATGCGCCCGTTCAAGAACTTCCTTGTGGCTGCGAATATAACCAAGAGCGGCACGGCTTATCCGCACATGGTCAAATGGTCTACGGCTGCTGTTCCTGGCTCCGTACCTGCAAGCTGGAATGAGGCCGATCCGACTGTTGATGCTGGCGAGTTCGACCTTGCTGATGACCAGAGCCGCATCGTTGATGCGCTAGGACTTGGCGATCAGTTCATTGTGTACAAAGAGGGCGCATTTTATGCCATGCAGTACATCGGCCCTCCGTACATCTTCCGCCAGCAGCGATTGGTATCCGGCCAGATCGGCGCGCTGAGCTTGAATTGCGCTGTCGAGTTCCCTGGCGGTCATGCCGTGCTCGGCCAAGGCGATCTGGTCTATCACTCTGGCGGCAGTCCTACGTCAATCGTTGATAGCAAGATGCGTCGGTATCTGTTCAACAATATCGACTCGACCAACTATCAACTCAGCTTCATGGCACATAACTTCTTGCGTGGCGAGGTCTGGTGCTGCTATCCGACTGTCGGCGCGTCAAGCTGTAATCAGGCGCTGGTGTGGAACTACAAAGATAACACGCTGGCCGTGCGTGACTTGCCTGACATTCTGCACGCCAACTCAGGCGCGATTGACTTTACTGCGGCTACGTCTTGGGATGCCCAGATTGGCGACTGGGACGATGCGACTACGGCATGGAATCAAGCCGAGTTCACCCAGTCTGCGCAGCGCCTTGTAATGGCCTCTGCGACCAATACCAAGCTATATCTGGCCGAGTACACAGAGACGTTTGACGGCACGCCAATGCAGGCCTATGTGGAGCGCGAAGGGCTAGACTTTGGCGATCCTATGTCAGTCAAGACAATGACGCAGGTGCGCCCGCTGATTGAGGCCAAGGCTGGCACGATCATCCAGATTGTGACCGGCGGCGCGATGGACTTGCAGGCCGGTACGACGTGGAACGCGCCTGTTAACTTCACTGTCGGCACTGACCAGAAGATTGATACCTTTGCGACTGGCCGCTATCTGGCAATCCGCATCATCGCGTCAAACAGCGTGCAATGGCGACTCAAGCGGTACGATATGACCTATGAAGTCGTGAGCCAATACTGATGTATACCGTATCCAATCCGCCTCAGTCGTTCGCTGATGTGTATCAGGAGCTGATGAAGCTGCAAGAGGCTTTGAATGGGCCAATGCAGATCATCAACTGGGATACGCTGTATGCAGCGCCAACCAAGCCGCGTGAGGGCATGGTAGTGAAGGCAGATGGCAGCACTTGGAATCCAGGATCTGGCGCTGGATGGTACGGATACCGAGCAGGCGCATGGAGGTTCCTTGGCTGACCTGAACATACCAGAGCTGATGCAAGGCAATCAGGCCGCAATTCACTTTGCCCATTGCGTGCTTGAGCAGGTTGCCATTTACGATGACCTGATCGACTGCGACAAAGCGCTGTCGAACAACGACATTCACCGTGCATTCTGGATTGCGAATGTCGAGATGCCGCGCAATCCGTTTTACCGCGCAAACTTTGATGTTCTGAACCCGCTGGTGATGCAGGCAATCAGTAATTGGCGCATAGCCAATCTGATGGAAAATAGCAAGAAAGCGTCAGAGATTAGCTTTATAATCCGTAGCAGCTACGCGGATATTCTGACGATGTGCTGCTTGATTATTGGCGGCACTGAGTACGCGGAACGGGCTGGAGCCACAATCCGCACGATTATTCACGATGAAGGCCTAGATGCCTACATGCAGGAAATGAAGGAGTAAATCATGGGATGTGGCGGCGGCGGAACTACAACGCAAACGACAAAGCAAGAGATTGACCCGCGCATGGCTGTGTATTTGTACGGCCCCGGCCAAGATGGCGGCGGCGGCGGTGATTTCGGCCTGTACGGCACTGCGAAAAACCTGTTCATGGGCAGAACGCCTGAGCAGTCCGTTGCCGGGTTTAATCCGTTGCAACAGTTTGCTATGACGCAAATGGCGAATTTTGCGCAGAACCCAAACTTCGGGAATCAGCAAAATAGTCAGGCTACTATCCAGAAGCTGATGCAGCGTGGCGGGGTTAATTACCAGCCACAGCAATTCACGATGCCACAATTTGACACAAGCCAAATGTTTATGCGGCGAGGCAGCCAGCCAGCGGTTGCAATCAGCCCTGACGCAGTGATTGGCACAAAAGCAAAGGCGGGCTGACATGGCATGCGGCGACCAACAAACCAGGGCTCAGACGGTCAAGGGCTGGTCAGATAGTGGAATGAATTCCACTGATGTGACCAAGAAAGCGCTACAAGCTGGCGTTGACTATGGCGTATCGCCTGAGGATACGCTTGCTGCCTACAACGAAGGCATGGGCGGCAATCACACCATGCAGGATTACAACTCCGCGATGGCTTTCCACGGCATAAAGCCTGCCCAACAGGGCGGAAGCGTTAACTCTGGCGGGGCCAGTGGGTCGGGCGGCGGGGTCAATCCCTATCTCGGCCAGATGGCCGATGCGATGGGCCAGCAGGCCAAGACGCAGTTTGAGCGCAACATCATGCCATCGTTGCGCGGCAATGCCATCCAAGCAGGCGGCTACGGCGGATCGCGCGACGCGATTGCTCAGGGCATCGCTGCTGGTGACATGCAGAGCAGCCTGAACAGCAACATTGCGAATCTATACGGCCAGTCGTATGAAAGCGATCAGAATCGCGGCTTGCAGCGAGACTTGGCAGCACAGCAGGCGCAGCTCGCGCGCGACCAGATGAACATGCAGAACAATCAGTTCGGCCAAAGTCTGGCATGGAACAAGGATCAGTTTGGCAGGACGTTTGGCGAGCAGCAGCGCCAGTTTGATAAGAATTTCTGGCAGCAGGACGAGCAGATCGGCTTCAATAACCTGCTAGCCGGTCAGAACCTTGCAAATCAGCAATCCATGCTGCCTTTCCAGCAACTGCAAATATTGAGCGGCCTTGGCGGCCAGTTGAATGCCTACGACCAGGCACTGATGGACTCGGACATGAACAATTTCTTGCGATATGCGAGCGTTGTTCAGCCCGGCGCCGGCCTTGGCGCATCTCAAATCGCAACAGGCCCGGCCGGAAGCAAAGGCTCAGGAATTCTTGGCGGTGCGCTTGGCGGTGCAGCAATGGGCGGCCAATGGGGCGGCCCGTGGGGCGCACTTGGCGGCGGATTGCTTGGCGGCATTCTTGGAGGTAGCTAAATGGGCTGCGGAGATAATTTCAAGTTTGAAGCCTTTAACGCTAAAGGCATGCTCAAAGATATAGGCAAAAACCCTGAGAAGCTACTACTTGGCGCTGCAACTCCTGTTGGCTCGAAGCTATGGTCTGGCATCACTGGAAAGGATTATAAGCCGGTCGTTAATGAATGGGGCGGGCCTACAAAAGAGCGCTTTAATGAGGCCGACAAGGCAGGGATTGACACTGGCACTGCAAAAGATGTGCACAAAGCCGCTAGGGCAATCGCGGCTATTGCTGCTGCTGGTTATGGTGGTCAAGCGGCTGGGCTGTGGGGCGGAGCATCCGGCGCAGGTGCAGGTGCAGGTGCCGGCGGAGTTTCGGCAGGTACGGGGTCTGGCTTGCTTGGCGAGTTTGGGCTTGGCACTGCTGGCGGCTCAAGCGTAGCAACTGGCACGGCAGCAATGCCTGGCACGTTTGGCGCTTCCAGCATGGCGCTTCCAGAGGCTGGCATGTCAACCGCTGGCGGAGCAATCCCTGGGCTGTCTGGCAGCTTTGGCGGCGGCGCAGCATCATCTCCCGGGTGGCTAAACATGCTAAAGCAGGGTAATCAGCTATTTGGCGGCGGAGGTGGAGGCCAGCAACAAGGGCCGCAATTCCTCCCAATGGCCCCAGTCAACTACAGCCCCAACTACAATGCTAGCCAGATGCTTCAATCACTCGACGAGCAAAGAATGCGCAATCTAATGCAGATGCGCGGTCTTGGAGGCTGACATGGCAAGTCTGTTTGATTCATTCAATGATTTTGACATCAACAGCCCGCAGGGCCATGCAATTATGACAATTGCAGCGAATCTGCTTGCTGCACGCGATCAGCCCGGTGCATCGCTTGGCGGCGCGCTTGGTCGCAGTGCTCTAGCTGGCATGGGCGCGTATGGGGAGGCCGTGCAAGGCCAGAAGCGCAAAAAGCTGCAAGACATGCAGATGCAGCAGTATGAGCAGCAGCTTGCCGACGCTGCCGAGGCTCGCAGCCAGAAGCAGGCGATACAAGGCGCGTTCAAGAAAGCACTGGCCCCGAAGATCGAAGGCGGACTGACAGCCGGTGGCCTGCTGTCTGGCGACTATAACCCTGACTACAAGCCTGAGTATCCAAGCCAGAAGCAGATTCAGCAGAACCTGTTCCAAGAGCTATCTCAGATCGCGCCTGAGCAAGCATTGCAGTACTTGCCGCAAGCACCAAAGGTTAAGCAATACATGGAGATTGCCGGCCCGCAAGGCGAGAAACTGTATCAAGGCGTAGACGAGCAAGGCCAGATGGTCGGCCAGCCGATGAATGCCTACATGCAGCCGGTGCAAGTGAATACTGGCAGCTCTGTGCGCTTCGAAGTGCCGCGTGCAGGGTTGAATATCCCTGTCGGCATGAGTCCGGCAGAGCGAGACGCATCTGCGCGAGGCTGGGCAAACGTCAACATTGCCAAACAGAATGCAGCAGGCGGCAAGCCGCAATGGGACGCTACGCGCGGTCAGTTCATCTTTGCGCCAACTGCTGACGCTCCAATGGGCCGGGCTGTTGCGCCTGCCGGCATTATCGGCTCGCAAAAGCCTGCATCTGAGGGCGAGCGCACCGCTGCCGGATATCTTGGCCGCATGCAAGCTGCTGAACAGGTTCTGTCAGCGCCTGGGGCTGAGGCTCCATATCTGGCAAACATGCTGCCATTTGTTACGCCGGGCGGATTTAAAGCAAACCTGCTGAACAGCGACAAGCAGCAACAGTATGAACAGGCTCAAATGGATTGGGTTCGCTCCAAGCTGCGTAAAGAATCAGGCGCTGTCATTGGTGAAGATGAAATGGCCGCAGAGATTCGGACATATTTCCCGATGCCCGGAGACTCTCCAAACAAGATCGCGCAGAAAGCACGCGCCCGCAAGCAGGCTGAGCAGCAGATGCAGATTAGTGCAGGCGGCGCTTATCGTCCTCAGCAGGGCGGAGGCCAAGATATGCCTGATGACATATCGCAGATTCTGAACAAGTACGGCCAAGGGCGCTGATATGCCGACACGCGAAGAGATATATGCAGCCATCCGAAGTGCTGATGCGGCAGGCGATGGGCAGGCAGTTGCTAGGCTTGGTCAGTACCTGCAAAGCATGGATGCGCCAACGCCAACGCAAGCGCCAATCAAGATAGGCCGCGAAGGCCTTGGCGATGCACTAAAGCAAGTAGTTAGCGAGGCTGGCCCGCTTGGCTCGTTTCTGTCGCAAGCAGGCAAGACGCTACGCAATACCGGCGAGGCGCTTGGCATTGTGGACAAATCGCCAGAATGGGAAGCGTTGCAGGCTGCTAACCGTGAGGTCAATCCTGCCTCTTCGCTGGCTGGCGATGTTGTTGGTACTGCTGGTCAGGCGTATCTCGGTGGCCGTGCTTTGAAGGCTGGCGGCAATGCTGTTGCTGCGCTTGGCAAAGGCCGCGCCATTCCTGGCGTCGTCGCCAATGCGATGAAGTACACGGGCCAAGGACTGACCACTCCGCAAAGCGCATTACAGGCCGCTACGGGCGGCGCACTGTTTGGCGCCGCTACCACACCGGGCGACCTTGGCGACCGTGCTGCTGCGGCTATGCTTGGCGCTGCTGGCGGCGCATTGGGCCAAAAGGCTGGCGACGTTGTGCAAAAGACAATGGCGCGACGCGCTGCTGCAAAAATGGCATCGCCTGTAACACAGCGGCAAGAGGCTGTGCAGGCTGCTTTGGATGCTGGCTACACGCTGCCGCCTACAGAAATCAAGCCGACTGCAATGAATGAAGTGCTGGAAGGCCTCAGCGGCAAGATCAAGACGGCACAGGCCGCATCCACAAAGAATCAATCAATCACTGATGCGCTGGCCCGCGCTGAGCTTGGTATCGCGGAAGGCGCTCCGCTTTCGCGTGAGGCGCTGCAAGGCATCGAGCGCAAGGCCGGTCAGGCTTATGAGGCCATCCGTGGATTTGGCCCGATTCAGGCTGATGACGCTTACCAGCAAGGCCTCAAAGGCATATTCGACAAGTTCCAAGGCGCAAGCAAAGATTTCCCCGGCTTGGCTCGCCCAGAAGTGGCAAACCTTGTTGATTCGCTGAATCAGCCTCAGTTTGGTTCCGACTCGGCAATTGATGCCATCCGCGTGTTGCGTGAGAGCGCTGATAAGTTCTACCGCTCTGGCGACACTGGCATTGCAAAGGCATACAAGCAGGCAGCAGGCGAGCTTGAGGCGCTAGTCGGGCGCAATCTTGAGGCCGCTGGCTCTGACATGCTGCCAGCCTTCCAAGCTGCGCGGCAGACGATTGCTAAGAGCAAGACAGTCGGGAAGGCGCTGAACGATCAGACTGGTGAGGTATCGGCGCAGGTCTTGGCGCGGGAGCTAAAGAAAGGCAAGCCGCTTAGTGGCAATCTGCGCAAGATCGCAGAAGTTGCGGAGGCATTCCCGCGAGCCACGCAAAGCCTCAAAGAGCCGTACAGAGCACTTAGCCCGCTGGACTTTATGACAGGTGCACTAGGCGGCACAGCAACCGGCAATCCATTCATGCTTGCGGCCATCGGTGCACGACCTGCTGCACGATCTGCAATGCTTTCGCCAATGTATCAGCGAATGGCAGCGCGGCCTGAAACTGTCGGGCTGTTGAACCAGTTGCTGGCTAATCCAGCCTCTCCAGCTTTTGGCGGCTTGCTCGGTTCCGCCAGCGGCTTGCAGCTAGCTCGATAAGGTTAGCGCCTAGAATGTTGTCCTTGTGCTTCTGTTCCAAGTAAACGCGCAAATGCTCGATGCAGCGCGACAAGAACAGGCCAGCAGCAAGAACTAAGACGGTATAGATAGCATCCATGAGGGAATCATAATGGCAAACGCTCCAGACCCAAAGCAAATGGCTAGAATGTCATGGGATGACCTGTACATGATGCGGCTCGACCCGTCATTACAGGGGCGTGATACGCAGAACCTGATTGCGCCGTATGAGCATCGCGCCTATGCCCGTGAGCAGGTGCGTGACAATCTCGGCAAAGCTGGCCTGATGGCCCTGATGATTCCAGGATACCAAGCGTTCAAATCAGTCAAAGGCCGCAGCCGTTCTGGCGCATCGCTTGACCAGATTCAACAGGGCTTGCTTGGTGTTGGTGAAGGTGCACTGCTGAACCTGATGGACAAGCCAGAGCAGATCAAGAAAGGCTTACTCAGCATGTTCTAATCGGGCTTGGCGCTGCTGTACTCGACGCCGTTGCATTTCATCTTGTCTGGGGTAATGTCAACACAGTTATGAGCATCTCGCCATTGCAAATAGTCCGATTCGCGCTGGGCGTCCATGAATGCGCCAGCTACCAGCAGGATAAGCGCACCGAGCAGCGCCAATGTTACTTTGGTCAACATCACAAGACTCCAATATGTCAGAACCGAATCTGGGATTAGATGTGCGTCTCGCTATACTTGAGAGCCAGCTAAACAGCCTGAATGAGAAGACAATAGCCAATACTGAGCTATTGCGCCAGATACTGAGTATGCGCTCCGATATGGCAGTTCAAGAGGCCGGTCATCGTGATCTAAAAGACCGAGTCGGCGGACTTGATACCGATGCGCGAAACCTGACTACGGCTGTCGCCACGCTTGAAAAGAACCAGTCGTCTCTCAAGTCGTGGATTGCTGGCGCTGCTTTTGTCGGCGTGTTCGTCAGCATACTGCTCAACTGGATTGTGAAAACCCAAATGGAGCCGCTTGTTGCGCTGCCTCAAAAGGTGATGCAGCTTGAGTATTCCATCCAACAAATGGCCGCACGCGAAAGGCATGAAGATGCTCCCAAGTCGAAACCTTGATTGGCCCATCTGCTGGGAAGGCGTGGAGCTGATCGCCAAGTCAGAAGGTAACAAACTGACGGATGACGGGCTAATCAAGTCATACCGTTGCCCTGCTGGCGTCTGGACTGGCCCTTGGGGCGTAACGCTTGGCGTCCGGCAAGGCATGACCTGGACGCACGAAGAAGGCTCCAGGCTGTTCTGCGAGTACTTGTGCCAGTTCACTGACTCCGTGCGCAAGCTGCTGCGCGAAGATGCTGATGACGAAGAGCTAGCCGCGATGGTGTCGCTGGCGTGGAATATCGGCGTCGGTGCGTTTAGCAAGTCCACCGTGCTCAAGCAGCACAACGCTGGAAACCGAGAAGCAGCGGCGCGTGCTTTTGGGCTATGGAACAAGAGCCGAGGCCAAGTGCTGCGCGGTTTGGTCGCCCGCAGGGCCAAGGAAGCCGCGTTATACCTGACGCCCGACATTGGCGACATGCCGCAGCATGTAGACGGCGAAAGCAGCCTTGCAGCGTCACCGATGGCGCAATCTGGCGCAGGCGTGGCCGGAGCTGGCGGATTGGCCGCAGCGACTGAGTATAGCGACCAGTTCAAGGACTTCTTTTTGAGCATCGGATTGCAGCCTATGCACGTTCTGATTGCCGTTGCTGTGGCAGTCGGCGGCGTGATCTTGTATCAGCGATACAGACAGCGCCAGGGTGGCTGGGCATGATATTCCTGCTCAAGCATTGGAAGGCGCTAGCCTTCATTGCGTTGGCCGTTGCTATCTGGTGCAGCGGGTTCCATTCCCGTGGCGTAGTAGAACAAGCCAAGAAAGCAGCAGAGCTGGAGCGCCAGAAAGAGGACAACGCCAAGCGTCAGGCTCTCGCGTATCGCGCTGGGATCAATTACGCAGAACGTCAGCGCAAGGCAAGTGTTGAATCCAGCAAAATAAGTAACGAGGTCATCCGCTATGTTCAAGTCCATGAGCGTATTCCTTTGCCTGAGTCTTGGCGCTTGTTGCACGATGCAGCCGCCACAAATACCGCTTCCGTCGCCAGATCTGCTGCTGGTGCCGGGCCAACTGACGACGCTGCCAGCATCTCAACCGTTACCGGCAACTACGCCGAGTGCCAAAAGTGGCGCAATCAAGTGATAGGCTGGCAGGATTGGTATGCCTCAATCCATACCAAATAAACCCGCACAGCAGGTACAGGCACAGGCTTGTTGCCCACTGATCGGCCCGCAGCATCTCATTGCCTGCTAGCGTATGCCACGCAACGTATACACCATCCACTGCAAGCCACGTCCAGAAGGCCGCAATAGGCCACAGACGCCACTGCAATCGCATCATCGCAGTGACGCTCCATTCAGCCGTTAGAAACGTCACCAAGGCCATTGCAAGGCTCACGCCAACGTCCCAATCGCATAGCTGATAGTAGGATGATCCCCATATCAGCCATGCAAGGCCAATGGCAAACGTTGCCGCCTTAGCGTGTTCCATCTTCCAATCCAATCTGCGACGTTAGATTTTCTCTGCTCCAATTCCTTGCGCCGCAGCTTTTGCACTTGTCACCATTGCTAACTGATTCATACGCTTGGTTGTTGCCGCAGTAACTGCAAGTGTGAAAAGCATATCTCTGTCTTGCGAGAGCGCTTTGCAAATAAACTGAATTTGCAGAAGATGAAGAGCCGCCGCAGAAAAAGCCCATCATTTTCTCCAAGGACAAAACGCTGCCGTATGCCCGTCAGCGCCGCAGAACGTGCAATGGTTGCTGATGCGGTAGATCACTCTTCACGCTCCAGGATTTCGGCAAGGTTAGGTTTGAAGTATCCGGCAGGCTTGAGAATCTTGCCATCTTCTCGCTTCATCACTCGGCCAGTACGCTCGTCAATCTTGCTCATGTTGCTTGCTGCGACTTCGCGCCATGCGGCCTCAATCTGGTCAACAGTAAACCCGTTAGCCAGAAGGAAACCGAGCGCAACCCAGATCAGGTCAATGCCGCCGTCCAGAATCTCAACGCGGTCTTGAGCCTCATACGCGGTCAGCGTTTCGGTAAACTCTTCCACGATCAGGTTAGCGTATAGCTGCTGCGTTTCGCGGCTTTCGTCTTGCTCGCCTGCAAACATCAGGCGCTGCACGTTGCGTGGGTCAATCATTGCATTCCCTTCCCAATCTCAGCAGCAGCGCGAACGATGGCGCGGCGTGTGGCCTCGTGTGAGTCAAATTGTTTCCCTGATGGAGTCATGCCCAGCTCTTCATCGCATACGACACGGCCTTTTTCTGCCCAAACAGCGTCGTATTGATCGTCTACCCCGTCCCAAGAGTATCTGATATTGATGTGCAACTGCACCGCAAGCCGCAGCGCGTCGCCGTCATCGGTGAGTGGGTTCCACGGGCTATCACCGCCACGTTCATTTGCAATAACAAATCCGCCAGAAAAGTGACCCGGCTGAACAATGAACTTATCTGCCGGCCCTTTTACTTTGTACGCCGCCGCCTTAGCAGAAAACTCCAACAATTCGAGATCAGTCATTGCGCGCCCCTAGGTACTCAGCAATCGCATCATCAAGCGACTTGTAGATAGTCACGCCACGCGGAATCTCAGCGCCTACACGCAGCTTGCCAGCGGCAAAGCCTCCGCACGTTGACTGTACCAGCGACATGCCTGCACGGCTGCGCAGTACCTTGTAAGCACGCGGCTTCTCGTATGGTGGCAGGCCGGTAACGTGCATCGTGCCGACTTGCGCGTTGCGGATGTAGCTGATTGCTTCTGCTTTGTCTGCTTGCTTGGTCATTTCTTTGTCTCGAAAAATTCAGCCAGTCGTTGAAGGTGCTGCTCGGTCGGGTATCGCCCTGGTTTCTGCATGGTCATCTGCCGCGCAGTCTGGTGCTGGATGCCCATCACGCCAGACAGAATGCGAAGGTTTAGCCCTGCCGATTCGCCTAGCTCTTTGTATTCCAGCAGGCGGCGGCGTCGCTCTAATGCTGCTTGCAGTTCACTATCGGTCATTGCTGTTCTCTGTTGTTGTATGGCGCATTATTGGCCTGTGTTGTTATGTTGTCAACCGAGACTGTAATTCCTCGATCATGGCGCGTTGGTAGTCGATCACTTTGGCGCACATCTCGAATCTGGCGGCGTTGACCGAGTGAAGATGCCTGATGCTGTCTGACAGTTCGCGATTGACCGACTGCATAGCCGATTCATGCGCCCATTCGCGTGGGCGTGTTCCGATTGCTGTTTCAACGTCCATCATTTTCCCTTTGGCATCTCGATTGTGCGTGCAGGTACTGATTCAATATTTGCAAAAGCGCTATCTGGCAACTCAAACTGGATGGCGTAGCGCTTCGATGCTGGCGGGCGTTGCACTGGCGGATTCGTCGTCGCCCATAGCATCGGTTTGTAGCTATCGTTTGGCGGCATCTGGTCATCCATAATGTCAACGTACAAAGTGAATGTGTGTGTCATTGTCATTTCTCCTTGCCGATCAGTGCGCGAATGGCGTGCTCGCATGAATACTTGTCTACGCTAATCCAGCAAACCTTCGCAGCCTCTTCCAGCCCATCACGCCTGCCGACCTTATAGCCATGCTCGTATCCGTCGCCACGGCCTTTTGCGTAGCCTTCGTGGTATAGCTCGGCGACCTCTTTCGACTTGTGCTCTTCCAGCGCCCGGCATGCGGCGAAGTAGGCCCACGCGGTCGGAACTGTCCAGACCGTTCCATTTTCGTCGGTGTGCGTTTCGTTCAGTCGGGCTTCCAGCTCCGCGATCCTCGCCAGCAGCGGGGCGGCGGTTTCTTGCTCGATGTCGCGGGCAAAATCTCTCCAGTTTCCGCCGTATTTGTCCAGCTTCTTTCCTATCTTTTCATCCGTCATCCCCTCATGCCGCAGCACGGTGGAGAGGTGGCGCAGGAATTTTGACATTGCATGTGCGGCGTCTCGCACTGCGTATCCTGCCTCCTGCCGTTTTCCTTCTGGATATTCCTTCATGCAGAACATAAGGTCTTTGTGTTCGAAATCGCCGGCCAGCTCGGCGCATTGTTCGTGTAGTGGTTTCATTTTTTGTCAGCCATATCGTTGTAAGCCATCACCGAAAAAACACCGCCAAGTGCCTGAGCACAGCAGAACATGAACGAAAGCCAGATGCTTGGTCGCTCACCGCCTGCCAGCCACACGGCAATCCAGAAGATGATGTTGATCCAGACGTACACGGCTGCGCCTGCGAGTAGTGGTTTCATCGTGTTCTCCATGCAACTGCACCGATGAGCAACGCACCAACAGCGTTTACGCCCCATATGTACCAAGGGGCACCGGCCATAGCCGATGCGAAAGCAACGCCAGCTCCGAGCCCAAACAGGAAAAGAGTAATGCGGTGGTATGTCATGGCTGCTCCTTTTTCATCGCACGCATATCGCCGCTGTACTGGCCGCGCTTGAACTTCGCGCCAAGCAGATTCATTCCCATGTGGATGTGCTTAGGCTGTTGACTTGGCGGCAGCGCGAAAACTTCTACGCTGATCGACGCCTGCATGGCCCCGTCCTGCCAGCACTCACGGCACATCGTGGCCGGGTTGTCGTAAACGAGGATCATGGCTATATCCCCGCGTCATCGAGTTCTTTAATCAGCGCGCGCACGTCACTTGCCAGCCTTTCTTGCGGCACGCCAGCTTCCAAGTCCTTAGCCATCCGTTCCAGCAGTGGACGGAAGTGTGACTTGAGCCATTCGATAGCCAAGCGCTTGCGTTCTCTGCGTTGTCTGCGGTCCATCACGCACCGCCTTTCTGTGCTGCGATGGCGGCGTCGATTGCTGCGATATTCTTGGATTTCTGCTGAGCCCACTCCGGCTGCGTGCGTGTGTTTCCTGCCGGGATGGCAATGCCTCGCTCGTCAACGATCACCCGAGACAAGACCCAGTCCAATCGCTCCGCATCCCGCGCATCTTGCTGGGGGCGGGTGTAGAGCGGGCGGATTTCCAAGACACTATCTCGCGTGTACTGCACCATATCGAACTCGGCCTCTTTGCGAGTGAACCGAATCGGGTACTGAGGAACCCATTCTCCTTCCATCAGTGCAAAGATCGCATACGCCACCGGCTCACAGCTTTGCTGATACTCCGCCGCCAGCTTCTGTTCGTGGGCGGCGATGATGGTGCGGATACCTTCTAGCCAAGTCTTGCCTTTGTTCTGCCCGCAGATGGCGAACAGTTCTTCGTCAGTCAGTTGTGTCATGGTTGTTCCTTTGCTAAATATTTGTATCCGCCGTCAGCACCGCTGTACCCGTCATAACCACAAGGATTTAGATCCTCATCCCATCTTCTATAGACGTAAACAAGCCACCTAAATCCTTGGGTTGTATTCACCGGAAACCAAGCAAACCATTTTTCACAATCGCGCATAATTGCTACTTACTTTGAAAAGCAATCACACGGCAGTTCTTGTGTGGCCTCTTTGTGTATCTTTACGACTTTTCGAGCCTGTGCCCAGAATGTCTGGTGCTGAACTTGCTCTGTTGCCGGAACGCCTGCCTTTTTCATGTCAGCGAACCTTTGCTCCATATCTGCCAAGTAGACCGGCCCGGTTTCGTCATGGTGTATTGCGTAGCCTATTTCATCCTCTGCCCATTTGGCTTTAAGCCAAACATCCGGCCTTGTGCAATAGACTATGTACCAGTGCTGCCAGCCGGCCTTTAAGCAGCCGACGCAATTGCCGTGCTTGAAAACTCCATAAGTTCCCGGCCTTTCAATGCCGGCCTGCTCTGTGCTCTCAAACACCCTGTCTTTCCATAGTGCAAGCGGGTAGTCCGTCGCGTATCCCATAGCGCCCATAATTCCTGCACGCCTTGTTATGCGCTTAGTCTCGTTGGCATCGAACCCGTAATAGACAACGCAATCACGGCCTGCGTGATGTTTTTCCATGTACTCTCGGAAAGGCTCAGTCTTGAGTCTGCTTGTGCAGAGTTCCGAGCCGTCGCGCACCTTGAATGCTGACGCTTTTACGCAAACGTCGAACTGGTCAACCTCGACTGCTTTTTGGCCTTTATAGTTCGCGTAGGTAATCGGCACGCCAACATGGTCTGCAACCTGCTGCTTGAACCGCTTTATGTCTTGATCTTCAACGGTGAAATGAATGTCGTGGTTCACAAGAACAAGGTTTTCAGTCCCGTACTTGTTGGCGACTTCTAGTGCAACTAAAGCAGAGCTATGGCCTCCGCTGTGGCAGACAATGTGTTTCATCATCACTCCCCCAGCCGCGCAGCGATAGCGGCGTCTAGTTCAATAGCGTCACGATCTGCTTCACCTTGCTTGGCAAAATCGGTAGCGCTTCCTACGCCAGCTTCGATGTATTTTTTGATTACCTTGTGCGCATCACGCAGCAACTCGGTATCGTCCGGGCGCTGCTCGATCAGATCGCGCAAAGCCTCAAGCCGTGCCGTGATGTGACCGGGCGGTATGCCGGCATCAGCGCAGATCGTGTGCGCCAGCGTCAGCCACGGTGCGTTGTCGTCTGAGTCCGGGCGCTGGGATAGGGCGGCGAAGTGTTTATCAAGCCACTTCTTGAGCCGGTTCATCAGGTGAGGCGGGCCGAACGCAACATCTTCTGGATAGCCCGGTTCAAATTCAATCCGGCACCAAGTCCAGTCTGCCGGGATGTATGTCTTGCCATCCTCAAGCAGCTTTAACTCACCCGGCGCGGGAGTTAAGGTTCCGGCGTTTGCCTTAACTTGCAGGGTGGCGCGGGCTTGCCATGCCCACCACGCGGAATCAAAAATGTCGGATAAGTAGTCGCCGTCATCGTTGCGCTTAATTTTGTAGCCTTCCTTTATCCAGCCACCTCCCACCAATTCAGCCTCAAACAGCGCCCGCTCATCAAGCCCCGGCGCTTCCTGCGCTGGCGCTGCTGGCTTCACTGTCACCGGATGGTGGCACTTGCCCTCGCCACGGCATTGGCCCGGCAGGTCGCAGTATTGAAATTGGCAGTTGTCATAGGGCGGCTTTGCCCACTGCGCTGGCGCTGCTGGCTGCGTGGCGGCGAGCATGGCGCGAAGCGTGTTTGCTGCTGATTCCGCTTTCGCTCCGCGTTCGGAATAGTATTCGTCGCCGCTATAAGACTCACCGGTCTGGACATAGCCGCTATCAGCAAGCCGCTTTCTTTCTGCCACCCAATCAATGCGCCCGTACAGGGTGACGTTATGTTCGCCGTTAGCGTAAAAATCCAATGCTGCTAGAGTCGATTCCAGTACATCGCGCCACCAATCCGGCACAGCTGGCGCTTCAAGCTGGGCTGCGAAGGCGAGAAGCATAAAATGCGGCTCAGTAAACGGGTTATATTCCATAGCTGCTGCGCGCACCTGCTCTGCTGTGTATTTCATAGCGCCATGCTCCAGTATCGAATCAATGCGTCAGCCGTCCAGACAACCAGCAGCCAGACAGCGCAGAAGATGCACGCTAGGAGCGCATCGGTCATGCCCATTGCCAGCGTTTTAAGCCAGTTCATGGCGGTTCTCCATTTGCGCCTTTGCGATAGCCGAACGCAGCGCTTGCAGCTTCGCCATGCCATCGACAGCGCCACGGTTGTAGCCGTAGGTCTTTTCCTTGATGTACAGCTCGTCAAGGAAGATCTCCAGCATGCCGGTGACTGCCGTTGCGGCGGCTATCAGTTCCTGAGTGTGCTTGCTCATTTCGCTTCCCCTACAAGGCAGATGTTGCCGTCAATCACGCGCCAGACTGGAATCAATCCGGCGTCAATTATTTCCTGAATAGCCTCAACAACAGGCTTGTCGCTGTATCTGGTCAGGTAGATCACAGAAACCACTCCCGAAACTTGTCAATCATCGCGTCAATCGCTGCGTGCTTGTCGTCCAGTGCAGCAGTGCTGATCATCTTGGCGATGAACATCTGCGCATCTTCTGGGTCAAGCTGCGCGGCAAAGTCGATTGCTTGCTCGCCGTCGCGTGCATCCTCGATCAATGACTCCAGCTCGCGCCATGTGCCGTTGTGTTTGACTACTTTGTAGCCCTGAGCACGGCCGCATGATGGGCAGTCGATGGCTCCGCAGAAACAAGTCATTTCAATCTCCGTTGCGTTGTTCAATGTGGTGATATTAGCCACTCCACTGTCTGTTGTCAACACAATATCGCAAAGGAAGTTTCAGAAGTGTCAGCGCCTGCTCCAGCGTATAGCCGCGACGGTGCAGATACCGGCCAGCAGACCAGTACCCGCACTGACGAGCAATGCGCAAGTGCTTACACAATCTCAAGCGACGAGTAGCCATAGCCTTTGGGCGAGTGATTGAGGCCGCCTTGCGGCTTGTACGGGAAATACTCACCGTCGCGGCTCTCAGGGTCAAACGTAATCAGCCTGCCGATAATGCCTTTGCGCTTTCCCACTCCGCGCCCGCGATACTCTACGATTGGCGATTCCAGGGCCTTCAAGCCTAATGGCGTGATGCGGTAAGACATAACCGCATGACAGCCCTGTCCTGTCTTTACGTGCGCCACACGCTCCAAGTAGCCCCATTTGCTGGCTAGTCGCGTCATGGCATTGAATACCAGCGTGCGGTCATGTGCTTCGTGGTGCAGGTACATATACTCGACCACGCTGCGGCTGTCGTGCACTTTGCCGTCAGCGAAATAGTTGAGTACGTCACGGGTTGACTGTTTCATTGAAACCTCAGAACGGGAGCGGGTCATCGTCAAAGTCGGCGGTCGGCTTGTTGTCAAACTTTCCTGTCGGCTTCTGCTGCTCCTTTGGCTGGATGCTCAGGCTCAGCAGCGGGCCTTTGGCGCTTTCCTTCTTCCAGCCAGACAGCCAGTATTCCTTGCCGTCGATGTTGATGCTGCCATTGTAGTCAGGGTGCGACTTCTTCTCTTTGCGGTCATTCTTAAAGAGTGCGCCACGGTTTGTGTTGTCGTACTGAGTCATGCTTTTTCCTTTTCTTCAACTTGTTCTCTGGCTAGTTTCAGTACGAGCAGTACATTCCCTAGCGCACCGATAAGCATATACCCTCCAAGTGGAGTAGAAACCCACCACGGCAGATATTCAAACGATGCGAACGCAGCAATTGCGTAGGCAACTGCCATAAGTAGACGTTTGTTTGGCTCATCAATTGTCATGCTTGCTGCTCCGTGTGAAGTTTCTTGATTGCGCTGCGTACTGGTGACGGCAGCTTGCCCCATACAAATACCTGTTCCTCTTGGTCGCCAAGGCCGTAGAACGTATCATGCGCGGCCTGCGTATCCTGGGCGTCGATTGCCTCCAGGATGCTGTTAACGACTGACAGCAACGCCTCCTGGCGATGCGCTGGCACTTGCTTGGCAATCTCAGCCGTTGCGCTGATCTTGGTGTCTGGCTTGCCCTTGATCGGCTCCGTGCTGTCTACAGCGTCATGCTCGACAATCTCAAGTGCAGTCACCCAAAGATACCGGCGCAGATATGTTTCCTCCGCGCCAAGGTTCTGGATGGGATGGCACCCTTTGAGCACAGCATCGGCACGCGGGCTGCAGATAGTCAGGCTTGAATCGCCTTGCGTATCAACAATGGTCAACGTGGCCTCAGTCTGGCCGTAGCTGATAACGCCACACAGGCCAAGCTCGTTGAAGATTGAGTTGATATGCGGCATGAAGTCGCCAAGCTCAAAATACTGATAACCAGCAAACTTGTTGTGGCCTGACTTCTTCATATCGATGCCTTGCAGCATCACGCGGGCCTTAGCCAGCTTAGCGTACACATTCATACTGCTCGCTCCTTGCGGTTTCAATCTGCTCGGCCTGGTACAGAATCGCGTACTCGCTGGCACTCAGCGGTACATTGTTCTCGGCCAGCAACTCAGCAACGATCTGCTCTGTGGTCATTTCATTTGGGTTCATCGTTTCCATGATCTCTCCAAGGGTGACGGGCTAGCCGGAGCCGGAGCCGGAGCCGTAGCCGGAGCCGTCGCCGGAGCCGTCGCCGTAGCCGTCGCCGTAGCCGGAGCGGTCGCCGGAGCCGTCGCCGGAGCCGTAGCCGGAGCCGGAG